>Ga0207828_100035_pt1 | contig 280856 bp, 279 predicted proteins | sample TtaePargueraPR_11_FD_187276 | JGI IMG/M metagenome (GOLD analysis project Ga0207828, IMG submission 187276) | Aerobic enrichment media microbial communities from Bioluminiscent Bay, La Parguera, Puerto Rico - Tt and P2 (3) (SPAdes) | ecosystem: Environmental > Aquatic > Marine > Unclassified ...
CCCGCCAGTGCCTCCAGCCGTCCGAGCGCGCCGGCCAGCGAGCCTTCCGCGCTGGCAAGTCCAGCCTCGGCCTCGGCCAGTCGCGCTTCGGCCTGCGCCACTTCGGTCGAGGTCGCGCCGCCCGCTTCGAAGGAGAGCCGCGCCTGCCGCAGCACTTCAGCCAGCGAGCCGCGCAGCGCGGTATAGCTGCGCACCTGCTCCTGCGCCGAAAGCGCGCGGGTGAAAGTACTCACCACCTGCAGCCGCAGGTCGAGCGCGGTGGAGATGGTGGCGAGCTTCGCGACCTCTTCCCCGCCTTTCGCCTGGTCCAGCGCCGCGCCGATCCGGCCGCCGGTGAAGATCGGCAGTTCGACCGTGGCCTGGGCGGAGCGCGGCGTGACATCGTCGGCGCTGAGGCCGAAATAGCCCTGCGGATTGAGCCGCCCGGTACCGATCTCGCCCTGGATGGCGGCGGAAGGCATGCGCTCGGCCCGCGCCTGATCGACGGCGGCCCCGGCCGCATCCTCGCGGGCATGGGCGGCGACGAGCAGCGGCGAATGCTCGAAGCTCGCCGCCACCGTCTCGTCGAGCGTTTGCGCCTGGGTTGCAGCGGGCAGGGCAATGCCGGCTGCGAAGGGCAGCAGGAGGGAGATCAGGCGCATTGCAGTCTCAGCGGAAAGCCGTGCCCTGGCGCACGCCCAGCGCGCGGAACACCATCGCCGCCGGGCAGAAGCCGGTGAAGCTGGCCTGCAGCATGTTGAGCCCGGCGAAGATGGTCAGCGCGATCCAGTAGGGATGCACGGTGACCGAGAGGATGGCGCTGGCCAGCACCACGATCCCGGCGAAAGCCAATACGGCGCGATCGAGATTCATTGCCTGTCTCCTCAGTCGAAACGAAGTTTCTTGATGCCGAGCACATGCAGCGCGAGCTTTTCGTAGAAGGGCTCGCTCTCGCCCTTGCGGACCTTGCGCAGGAAGTATTTCTCGAAGCCGATCTTGGCGAGATGGACCCATTTGCCGTCGCTCGCCCAATTGGTGTTGCGCGGCGGGATCTGCGGCTTGGCCACGAAGGCCACGCCGCCATCGCCGAAATCGGCGAGGCAGATCGCGTTCCAGGTCGCTTCGTGGGTCGGCTCTTCGCCGGCCAGGATCTCCTTCAGGTTCTCCGCGATCGCGGTCACCATGCTTTCGATCATGAAGCCGGTTTTGGGCACGCCCACGGGCAGCGGGGTCGGCCCGGTCGGCGGAATGGCGATGCACACGCCGAGGCCGAAGACATTCGGATATTTCGGATTGCGCTGGTGCTTGTCGGTCAGCACGAAACCGCGCGGATTGACCAGCCCTTCGAGGCCCATCAGCGCTTTCACGCCGCGGAAGGCGGGCAGCATCATGGCCCAGCCGAAATCGAGATCGTGGGTCTTCTTGGTCGATCCGTCGTCATTGACTTCCTCGACATGGCAAACCCCGTCCTCGACGCTGGTCACCTTGGCATTGGTGATCCACTTGATGTGCCGGTCGCGCATCTCGCTTTCGAGCAGGCCCTTGGTATCGCCCACGCCGTCCAGCCCGAGATGGCCGATATAGGGTTCGGGGGTGATATAGGTGATCGGCACCTTGTCGCGGATCTTGCGGCGCTTGAGCTCGGTGTCGAGGATCATCGCCGTTTCATAGGCCGGGCCGTAGCAGGAGGCGCCCTGCACCGCGCCGACCACGATCGGCCGCGGATTGGCGCAGAGTTCCTCGAACGCTTCGTGCGCCTTCTTGGCATGGGCGGTTTCGCAGACGGACTGGGTGAAGCCTTCGGGCCCGAAACCCTCGATTTCGTCGAAGGCCAGCTCCGGCCCGGTGGCGATAACCAGATAATCATATTCGATGATTGAGTTATCGTTCAGCTCGATTCGGTTGTTGTCCGGATCGAGCTTGCGCGCACCCGCACCGGTGAAGGCGATGCCGTGCTTCTTCATTACGGGGGGCAGGTGGACGCGGATCGCTTCGGGCTCGCGCCAGCCGACGGCGACCCACGGATTCGACGGAACGAACCAGTAATCCTCGCCTTTATTGACCACGGTGATCCGGGCCTTGCCTTTCAGAGCCTCGCGAATCTCGTATGCGGCAATTGTGCCACCAAGGCCGGCGCCCAGCACGACGACATGCGACTCAGTCATTGCATCCATCTCCTCGATTTCGGCTTGACCAATATTATATATACACGATATGTGCAAGTTAATAATCGAACGAGGTACGGATGTTTGGATTCGGCAAGCGCGCGGCGCATAAGGAAATCGGGCCGCTGGAATTGCAGGCGATGCTCGCCGGAGGGTCGGCCTGCATCGTCGATGTGCGCGAGCCGCGCGAATTTGCGGGCGGCCATATTCCCGGAGCGATCAACCTTCCGCTCTCGCGCTTCAAGCCCGCAACATTACCAATTGCCGAAGGGCGAACGGTCATCCTGACCTGCGCGCGCGGCATGCGTTCGGCGCAGGCGCTCAGGAAATGCGCCGATACCGGCGTCGATACGCATCTGGCCGGAGGCATGGCGGCGTGGATACGTTCCGGCCTGCCGGTCGAGCAATAAAGGAGGGGACGCATGCGCTTCATTACAGGCATCGCGGCCATGCTGGCCATCGCGCCGCTGGCGGCGTGCGGCGATTCCGCGCCCGAGCAGCCGGAAAACCCCGCGCCCGCCGGCCCGACGCTGGTGCTCCGCGAAGCCGATAGCGCGCGCTGGACCTCGGTCAGCGCCGAAGTGGCGACCGTTGACCAGGCGCAGGCGCTGGCGCGCATTCCCGGCATCCTCACCACGCTTTCCGTGAAGGAGGGCGATTATGTGAAGAAGGGGCAGGCGATCGGCCGGATCGTTGATAGCCAGCTCGGCTTCCAGGGCAGCGCCTATGGCGCGCAGGCCGCCGCCGCGCGGGCGCAGGCCGTGGCCGCGAAGGCGGAACTGGATCGCGCGAAATACCTGCATGACAATGGCGTCTATTCGCAGGCCCGGCTGGAGCAGGCGCAGGCCGCCGCCGATGCCGCGCAGGCGCAGGTCGATGCGGCCCGCGCGCAGCAGCAGGCGGTGGGCGCGGTCGCCGGGCAGGGCGTCGTGCTCGCGCCCGCCACCGGCCGCGTGCTGGCCGCCGACGTGCCCGCCGGATCGGCCGTGGCGCCGGGCATGGCCATCGCCACGATCACGTCCGGCCCGGTCGTGCTGCGGCTCGACCTGCCCGAATCGCTGGCCGACAAGGTCCAGCCGGGCTCCGCCGTGATCGCCGCGGGCGAGGATGGCGAGCTGCGCGGCACCGTCACGCGCGTCTATCCTTCGGTCGCCGCCGGGCAGGTGCGCGCCGATGCCACTATTGCCGTGCTCGACAGCAAGCTGATCGGCCGCCGCGTGGCCGCGCGCGTCGAAAGCGGGACGCACAAGGCGCTGCTGGTGCCGGAGAACTACGTCACCACCCGCTTCGGCGTCGATTACGTCACGCTCCGCGCCAGGGACGGCGTGGCCACCACCGTGCCCGTGCAGACCGTGCCTGCGGGCGAGAAGGACATGGTGGAGATCCTTTCCGGCGTTTCAGCGGGCGATACGCTGGTGGCGCCGGCTGCGTCCGGCGGAGCGGGCAAATGAGCCTCGGAATATCCGGGAGCCTCACCAGGGCGACCATCAATTCGCCGCTGACCCCGCTGGCCCTGCTGACCGCGATCCTCGTCGGGCTGCTCGCCACGATGACGATCCCGCGCGAGGAGGAGCCGCAGATCAGCGTGCCGATGGTCGATATCCAGGTCGCCGCGCCGGGCCTTTCGGCCAGCGATGCGGTGGAACTGGTGGCCAAGCCGCTGGAGACCATCGTCAAGAGCATCGACGGCGTGGAGCATGTCTATACGCAGGCCGAAGACAATGGCGTGATGGTCACCGCGCGCTTCCTCGTCGGCTCCGATCCCGAGGATGCGGCGACGCGGGTGGACGAGAAGATCAACGCCAATATCGATCGCATCCCGGTCGGCATTCCGCCGCCCAAGATCACCGTGCGCGGGATCAACGACGTGCCGATCGTGGTGCTGACGCTGAGCCCCAAGGTGGATGCGCCGGGCAACTGGACCGACCAGTCGCTCTACCAGCTCGCCTCGCGCCTCAGGACCGAGATCGCCAAGGTGGACGATGTCGGGCTGACCTTCATCACTGGCGGGCAGCAGCAGGCGATCCGCATCACCCCTGATCCGGCGAAGCTCGCCGCTTACCAGGTGCCGCTTTCCAGCGTGATCGAAGCGGCGGGGCAGGCCAACCGCGCCTTCCCGGTGGGGACGGTGCGCGAAGGCGGCATGGCCGCGACGGTCGTGGCCGGCGAGACGCTGAAGACGGCGGACGAGGTCGGCAGCCTCAAGGTGCGTTCGGTCACCGGGGCGCAGGTGCTGCTGCGCGATGTCGCCGGCGTCAGCGAGGAGCCGACGCAGGACCAGGCGCGCGCATGGCGCTGGGCGAAGCATGGCGGCGAGGGCGCGGAAGGTGGCGAATGGGCGATGACCCCCGCGGTCAGCCTCGCCATCGCCAAGCGGGCCGGGGCCAATGCGGTCAATGTGTCGGATTCCATCGTCGAGCGGGTCGAGGCGCTGCACGGCTCGCTGATCCCGGATTCGGTCGATGTGAATGTGACGCGCAATTATGGCGAGACGGCCAACGAGAAGGCCAATGAGCTGCTGTTCCACCTCGCCCTGGCGACGATCTCCATCGTCATCCTGATCGGTTTCGCGATCGGCTGGCGGGAGGCCGGGGTGACGGCCATCGTCATCCCGACCACGATCCTGCTGACCATGTTCGCATCGAACATCATGGGCTTCACGATCAACCGTGTCAGCCTGTTCGCGCTGATCTTCTCGATCGGCATATTGGTCGACGATGCCATCGTGATGATCGAGAATATCGCCCGCCACTGGGCGATGGATGACAGGCGCAGCCGGCATCAGGCGGCGATCGAGGCGGTGGCCGAAGTCGGCAATCCGACCATTGTCGCCACGCTGACCGTGGTCGCGGCCTTGCTGCCGATGCTGTTCGTTTCCGGGTTGATGGGCCCTTACATGGCGCCGATCCCGATCAATGCCTCGGCGGCGATGGTGTTTTCCTTCTTCGTTGCCGTGATCATCGCGCCGTGGCTGATGGTCCGCTTCGCGCGCAGCACCCTCGCCAGCGGCCATGAGCATGAGGGCGCGCATGGCGGCAAGCTAGGCGAGATCTACGGCCGCGTCGCATCGCATGTGATCGCCACGCGCAAGACGGCCTGGCGCTTCCTGATCGCCGTCGGCATCGCCACGCTGCTCGCCTGCTCGATGTTCTACTTCAAGGCGGTGACGGTGAAGCTGCTGCCCTTCGACAATAAGAGCGAAGTGCAGCTGGTGGTCGACATGCCCGAAGGCACCAGCCTCGAGGCGACCTCCGGCATTCTCGAACAGGCCGCTGCCGTGGCCCGCAGTGTGCCCGAGGTGGAATCGATGGAAGCCTATGCCGGTACATCGGCCCCGTTCAATTTCAACGGCCTGGTGCGGCATTACTTCCTGCGCGCCAAGCCGTGGATGGGCGATCTGATGGTCACGCTGAAGGAGAAGGGCGATCGTTCGCGCTCCAGCCACGAGATCGCCGTCGCCATGCGGGAGAAGCTCGCGGCGCTGCAATTGCCGGAAGGCGCCTCGATCAAGGTGGTCGAAACCCCGCCCGGTCCGCCGGTGCTGGCGACGCTGCTGGCCGAGATCTACGGCCCCGACGAGGCGACCCGCCGTGCGACGGCCGAACAGGTCGAAGCAATCTTCAAGCAGGTGCCTTTCATCGTCGATGTAGATAACAGTTTCGGCCAGCCCGTGCCCGAGCTCCGCCTGCTGCCCGATCGCGACCGGATCGATCATTACGGGCTTTCGGAACGGCAGGTGTTCGATTCCATCGGCGTGCTGCTAGGCGATACCGTGGTCGGCTATGCGCCGCAGGGCCATGGCCGCGATCCGCTGCCGATCCAGCTTGCGCTCGACCAGTCGCAGCGCAGCTGGAGCCAGTCGCTCGGCGCCACGCCGGTGGCCGTGGCGCAGGGCGCGGCCGGGCCGCAGCTGATCCGGCTCGACCAGGTGGTGGATGCCTCCATGGCCGAGGGCGGGCAGGCGATCTTCCGCCGCGACGGGCGCGGCGCGGCTATGGTCACCGCCGAACTTGCCGGCCGCTACGAAGCGCCGATCTACGGCATGCTGGCGGTGGACGAGGCAGTCGACAATTTCGACTGGGCCAAGGCCGGGCTGCAAAAGCCCGAAATCCGCCTTAACGGCCAGCCGGAGGACGAGCAGCATGCCAGCATGCTGTGGGATGGCGAGTGGGAGATCACCTGGGTCACTTTCCGCGACATGGGTGCCGCCTTTATGGTCGCATTGCTGGCGATCTATGTGCTGGTGGTCGGGCAGTTCCAGAACTTCAAGCTGCCGCTGGTGATCCTCACGCCGATCCCGCTCACGCTGGTCGGCATCGTGCTGGGCCACATGATCTTCGGCGCGCCCTTCACCGCCACCAGCATGATCGGCTTCATCGCCCTTGCGGGCATCATCGTGCGCAATTCGATCCTGCTGGTGGACTTCATCCGCCATGCCCGCGCGCCGGAGAAGTCGCTGCGCGATACGCTGCTGGAAGCCGGCATGATCCGCTTCAAGCCGATCGTGCTGACGGCGGCGGCGGCGATGATCGGAGCGGCGGTGATCCTGACGGACCCGATCTTCCAGGGCCTCGCCATCTCGCTGCTGTTCGGCCTTGCCAGCTCGACATTGCTGACCGTGCTGGTGATCCCCGCCATCTATGTGGTCTTGCGAGATGACGGCAGACCGATGACATTGGCGGCCGCAGGACACGGGACGCCCGATGATGAGTGACCAGACGATTGTCTGCCCGCATTGCCGATCGCTCAACCGCGTGCCGCAGGCGCGTCTGGGCGAAGCGCCGAAATGCGGGCGCTGCAAGCAGCCGTTATTTGCCGGCAAGCCGATTGTTGCCGACGGCGCGCTGTTCGACAGGCTGGTGATGCGCGGCACGCTGCCGGTGCTGGTCGATTTCTGGGCGCCGTGGTGCGGCCCGTGCCGGGCGATGGCGCCCGCCTTCGAAGCCGCCGCCCGCGCGCTGGAGCCGCATATGGTGCTGGCCAAGCTCGATACCGAGGCCGAGCAGGCGGTCGGCGCGCGCTACCAGATCCGCTCGATCCCGACGCTTGCGCTGTTTCGCGGCGGCCGCGAAATCGCGCGGCAGGCGGGCGCCATGCCGGAGCGGGCAATCATCGATTGGGCGCGCCGCGCGCTGAGCGCGTGATCCGGTCTAACGCTTGATCTTCGCGAAAACGGCCGCGCCGCCGCCGCTATGGATGCGCGCCGTATGCGCTTCGGGGCGCCGGCCTTCTGTGCCGGCCAGCGCATCGAGCAGGTCGCTGGCGGAGGTCAGCCGTTCGCGATCGACCTGGTAGAAGATCTGCTTGCCTTCGCGCCTTGTGCTGACCAGCCCCGCCTTGCGCAGCACGCCGAGCTGCTGGGATAGTCCGGGCTGGACGATGCCGGTCACCTCCTCGATATCGCCCACGGCGCGTTCCGTGTCTTTGATCGCGCAGAGGATCTGCAGCCGCACCGAATGGGCCAGCGCGCGCAGCATTTCTGCGCTGCCTTCGAAATCGCGCTGTGCGGTTTCGCCGGTCATGGTTAGCCTTCGTCCTTCATCGTCTTGAAGAACCAGTCGGCCGATGCCTCCGGTTTCAGCACATCGGCTGCCGTTTCGCGCGGCACGCGCAGCAAGTCGCGCCCCGGCTCCCAATCGGCGGGGGCAAGCGCGTCGCCGCCGCTCACCCGCTGCAAAGCGGCGACAAGGCGCAGCATTTCCGGCACCGAGCGGCCGACATTGGCCGGGTAGCAGGTGCTGGCGCGCAAGATGCCCTCCGGGTCGATGAAAAAAGTGACGCGGATGCTCGATGCGTCATGCGCATCGGAGCCGATCATGCCGAAGGCGCGCGCGATCTCCATGCTCGGATCCTCCACGATCGGGAAGGTCACGCGCACCCCGGCCATGTCGTAGATCATGCGGATCCAGGCGAGATGGGAATAGAGGCTGTCCACCGACAGGCCGACCATTGCGCAATCGAGCTGGGCGAACTTGTCCGCTGCGCGCGCCAGCGCCACGAATTCGCTAGTGCAGACCGGCGTGAAATCGGCCGGGTGGGAAAACAGGATCAGCCATTTGCCGCGGTAATCGGCAAGGTCCAGCGGGCCTTGCGTGCTGCGCGCGATGAAACGCGGCACTTCGTCGCCAATGCGTAATGGACTGATTTCGATTTCCTGTTCCACCGAACCTCCAAAATTCCACCCTTTTGCATGGCGGCGCCCATTGACGCAAGACGTTTACATGATTATTTACTCTCGTAAAGTGATTATTGGTTATGGAGCCGCAAATGTCCACTCCGGTAACTGCCGAGGAGGCGCTGGCGAAGGCTGTCGCGACGGTCGAGGCGGTCTTGCTGGACAGGGCGCCCGCGCCCGAAGTGCGGAGCTTTTTCGACGAGGCGACCTTCACTGCCACCCATGTGGTGCACGATCCCGCCACGAAGCGCGCGGCGATCATCGATTCCGTGCTGGATTTCGATCCTGCGGCGGGCCGGATATCCTATGAATCAGCCGATTCCGTAATCGCTTACGTGGAGGAGCAGGGGCTCTCCGTCGATTGGCTGCTGGAGACGCATGCGCATGCCGATCACCTTTCGGCCGCGCCTTACCTGCAGCAGAAAGTCGGCGGGAAAATCGCCATCGGCCGGGAGATCCTGCGTGTGCAGGAAGTGTTCGGCAAGCTGTTCAACGAAGGCACCGAATTCGAGCGCGACGGATCGCAGTTCGATCGCCTGTTCGATGACGGAGATAGTTTCACAATAGGTGAAATCGAAGCGACAGTCCTGCATGTGCCCGGCCATACGCCGGCGGATCTCGCTTATGTGATCGGCGATGCCGTGTTCACCGGCGACACGATCTTCATGCCCGATTTCGGCACTGCGCGGGCGGACTTTCCGGGCGGCGATGCCGGCCAGCTCTATCATTCGATCCGGCGGCTGCTGTCCTTGCCCGGCAAGGCCCGGCTGTTCCTGTGCCATGACTACAAGGCGCCCGATCGCGACGAATATGCCTGGCAGACCACCGTCGCGGAGGAGCGCGCGCGCAATATCCACGTGCATGAGGGCGTCGGCGAGGAAGAGTTCGTCACCATGCGCAAGCAGCGCGACAGTACGCTCGGCATGCCGCGGCTGATCCTGCCCTCGGTGCAGGTAAACATGCGCGCCGGCCGACTGCCCCCGCCAGAGGACAATGGCACGCGCTACCTCAAGATTCCGCTCGATTCGCTCTGACGGCGATCGGGCTCCAGCAGCAGGACAATACGGAGCAGGATAATGACCCCCAAGACCTTGTGCGAGATGATGGCGGTGGACAAGCAGCTGACGGTGGACGGTGTCGCCGAGGCTGCGAAACAGGGCTATCGCTCGATCATCAACAACCGGCCCGATGGCGAGGAGCCCGGCCAGCCGACTTCGGCGGAAATCGGCGCCGCCGCGCGGGCGGCGGGCATGGAATATGTCCATATCCCGGTCGTGCCTGGCCAGATCGCGGACGATCAGGTCGCCGCCTTCGAAAAGGCGCTGGAAGTCCTGCCCAAGCCGATACTCGGCTATTGCAAGTCGGGCATGCGGGCCAGCACGCTATGGGCCTTGTGCCGCTGTTGCGATCTCGGCGCCGATGCTGCGATCGATAGTGCGGCCAAGGCCGGATACGATCTTGCGCCCCTCCGCCCGCGGCTCGAAGCCCGGGCCGGCTGATCGCGGTCCCGACCGCAGGCTGACCGCGCAATGCTCGAACCGCTGCAATATCTGCTCGGCGCCCTGTCCGGCCTGCTGGTCGGTTTTTCGCTGGGCCTGGTCGGCGGCGGCGGTTCGATCCTGGCGGTTCCGCTGATGGTTTACCTGGTAAGGGTGCCGAGCCCGCATGTGGCGATCGGCACCTCCGCGCTGGCGGTCGCCGCCAATGCGGCAAGCGGCCTCCTCCATCACGCGCGAGAGCATAATGTCGTGTGGAAATGCGGCGGGATGTATGCCGCGGCCGGCGTGATTGGCGCCCTGCTCGGCTCCACCGCCGGCAAGGCGTTCGACGGGCAGAAGCTGCTGTTCCTGTTCGCGCTGCTGATGATCGCCGTGGGTGTCCTGATGCTGCGCAACCGCAAATCCGCCGGGGACCCGGATGCGCAATGCCACAGGCAGAACGCGCCCAAAGTGCTCGGTTTCGGCCTTGGCACGGGTGCCGTTTCGGGCTTCTTCGGGATCGGCGGCGGCTTCCTGATCGTGCCGGGGCTCGTCGCCTCCACCGGCATGCCGATCTATCGCGCCGTCGGCACCAGCCTGGTGGCCGTCACCGCCTTCGGCCTCGCCACGGCCGCCAATTATGCGCTTTCGGGGCTGGTCGACTGGCTGCTGGCGCTGGCCTTCATCGCCGGCGGCGTGGTGGGCGGCTTCGGCGGGACGGCGATGGCCAAGCGCCTGTCGGACACTGGCGGGCTTACCACCGTCTTCGCCGCGCTGATCTTCGTGGTCGCCGGCTACACACTTTGGCAAAGCGGGAGTGCATTTTGAGTGCTATCGAGAATAAGGACGAACGCTGCAGGCTGATCGAACGGCTGATCGCCAGCGGCAAGGGCGTGTGCGAGAGCTGCCGCGAAGTCGGAATCTCGGAAAAGACCTTCTATCGCTGGCGCAAGACCCGGACGCAGAACGCCTGAGGCATTTTTGTCGGCGCTTTCCGGCCGGTAGGGCACGACCCGTCCGGCAAAGCGGTCCCCTCGTCCCGTTGGGCCGATATCGCGTACTGCGGCCGCAACTTTTCCGATGTATTGCCGTTTCGTCCCGCAATACCGGCAATGCGATACCGGACAGGAGAACGGCTTGCGCATGACAATGACCTGCACCGACGATCGACCTGACGCCTTCTGGATGCCCGATGCCTCCCGGGCTTAAGCTGGGCGGAGGGCTGTTCCTGGCGACATGCGGCATGCTCGCGGCCGTTGTCGCGACGGCGCAGCAGGGAGCCGAAGCCGCTCCGGCGAACACCCCGAAGGCAGGGCCGCTGCTGACCGGCGCGGCGCCCTTTATCGAGCATTTCTCCTCCCTCGACGGCAAGAGATGGTCCGTCTCCGACGGCTGGCGCGTGGGCAAGTGGATGGTCAATGACTGGCGCCGCTCGCAAGTCTCCTTCGATGACGGCATGACTCTCACGCTCGCGCCCAAAGCCACCAAGCTCGCGCAATTCTCTTCCGGCGAGGTCCAGGGCCGCGCCAGCTATGGCCACGGCTATTACGAAGCGAAGATGCGCGCCGGCGCCGGCTCGGGCCTGGTCACAGGCTTCTTTACCTATACCGGCCCCTATTACGGCGATGAGTGGGACGAGATCGACGTCGAGATAATCGGCCGCCAGCCGCGGAAAGTGATGTTCACCTATTTCCGCAATGGCGAGAAGGAATCCTACATCCACGACCTCGATTTCGACGCCACGAAGGAGAGCCATCTCTACGGCTTCGATTGGCAGCCGGGCTCGATCCGCTGGTATGTCGATGGCGAACTTGTCCACCAGTCCGACGGGGCGAAGCTGGCTTTGCCGATCTTCAAGCAGAAGATCATGATGTCGCTATGGGGATCGGAAACGCAGACCGCCTGGCTCGGCCCCTTCGACAAGGCGGCGCTGCCTTCGGTGGCGGCGTTCGATTGCGTTGCCTATTCACGCAGCTTCCAGAGCCGGCAAAGCTGCGAATAGCGCGCGCGGAACGCATTATCGCTGGATAGCAAAGGCGGTTCGGCGCATGTATTAACCATGCCAGCCGCATATCGACCCGTCTTCATCTGGTTTTGCTGCGCGCTGTTCGTCCTTCCCGCATTGCTGATGCTGGCTGCGCAAAGCTGGCAGAGCGAGGCCGGTTCGCTCGCCCCGCTCATCCTGTGCCTCGGCGGCTGGACGCTGTGGCATGTCTATAGCAAGAACCGGAAGACGGCCCGGCCCGGATCGCTGATCGTCTGGGCAGCCGCGATGGTGCTGGTCGGCATCGCCTATCTCTTTGCCAGCACGATCGAAATGGCGGCGCTGGCAGCGCTGGCCGCATGGGCCGGTTGCACGGCGACGTTCTACCTGTTCCAGGGGCCGCTCATGCTGCGGCGCTGCGCCTTCCCGCTGCTGTTCCTGGCGCTGATCGTTCCGGCCCCTTACACGATCTCCGCCGGCATCAATAACTGGCTGCGAAACTGGCTGTCGGTGTGGGCGGTCGATCTCGGCAGCGCGCTCGGTCTCGATGTGGCGCTCGATCGGGGCAAGATATATGTCGATCAATATGTGCTCGCGGTGGAGAATGCCTGCGCCGGGATGAGCTCGACGGCCAGCCTCGTGGCGATCGGCCTGCTGTTCGCGTTCTGGATTCACGGCGGGGGATGGACGCGCGCGCTGGTGATCGCGCTGCTGGCGGTGCCGATCGCCATTCTCGCCAATGTCCTCCGCGTGGTGGCGCTGATGGCGCTGGTCTCTGCGCATGGATCGCGCGTCCTCGCCACCGGCCTGCATCCGCTTTCGGGCGTCATCAGCTTCGTCCTCGCACTCGCTCTCCTGCTCGCGGTGTTCTGGTTCATGAACCTGCCGCGGCTGCTACTGGGAGGGGGATCATCCCGGCCCGCCGCGAACTGATTGCCGGCGGCTTGCTGGCCGGCCTCGGCGCCGCTTGCCTGGCCCTGCGGCCTTCCGGGCCGCTCGCGCCCGGCGAGCCGGAGGAGCAAGCGCGGCTGGAGCTACCTGACGGCTTCGGCGAATGGCAGTCCATCGCGCTGGACGAACTGATCCTGTGGCCCGACGATACGCTGAGCCCGGCGATCTATCGCCAGATCGTCGCCAAACGCTATCACCACCCGAACGGGACGACAGTCACCGCCGTCATCGCGCTCGCTTCCGCGCAGAATTACCTGATGCAGCTCCACCGCCCGGAAAGCTGCTATCCGGCGTCCGGCTTCACGATCGAGGAGAATGCGCGCTTCTCACTGCCGCTTCACGGGTTTCACCTGCCGGCGCGCTTCATGCGTGCGCGGCGCGGAAGCAGGCAGGATGCGGTGCTTTACTGGACGCGGATCGGCCAGAAGTTCCCGCAGGACCTGTGGGGCCAGCGGCTGGCAATGGCGAAGGACGCGCTGCTGCGCGATCCGCAGACCGGCATATTGGCGCGTTTTTCGGTCACCAATGAGGAGGATGGGGCAGCGGAAAGCGAGTTGGCGGCATTCGTGCAATCGCTGTTCCTGCGGCTTTCGCCGGAGGGACGCACGACGCTGTTCGGGCCGGCAATCAGTTTTGACGAAACGGCTTGAGGACGATGATCATGTAGGCGAGAGTCGCGGCAAGCAGCGCGTAGCCCCATCCTTCATATCCCCCGTTACCCAGCCAGTTGGCGCCGGCGCAGCCAAGGGCCGGGGGAAGGTAGGAAAGCACGCGGTCCCGCCGCCCGGACGGTGTGACCGATCGCTGGAGGTAGAGTACGGCCAGACCACTGAACAGAAGGACGGACAACCAATCGAAAAGCGTGCTCATGATCGGACAATGGTCCCCGGCCCGGTTGCAGGCAATGCCAAAGGCGGAGCGCGCGGGGGCGCGTGGCTGGCGGCTTTCGGTTCGCTGGCGCTTGCCGCCTGCGGCGCGCCCGAGCCGTCGGGGCAGGTGGTCGCCACGGTCGGCGATACGGACGTGACCCTGCCCGAGCTGGATCACGAAGCGCAGGTGCGCGGCATCGCGTTGGCGGGGGCAAGTGCGCAGGTGCGCTCCGACCTGCTCGAGCAGGTGATCGCGCGCAAGATACTGGCCGCCGCGGCGGAAAAGCGGGAGCTCAACCAAAGCCGGGACTATCACTTCGAACTGCGCAAGATGCGCGAGGAAATGCTGGTCGATGCGCTGCGCAAGGATATCGCTGACAGCTACAAGGATCCGACCCCGGAAGAGATCGACGCCTATATCGCCAGCCGCCCCTGGCGCTTCGAAAAGCAGTTCGTCCTCTCGATGGCGACGACCAATGACAGCGGGGAGCCGGTGACGATGCAACTGGCGTCGCGCGATCTGCCGGCCAAGCCAGCTCCCGAACTGCAGGAGGCGCGCAGGGGCGCGACGCTCGAGATCGCAGGGACCGCATGGCGCATCGCGAACCGCGAACAACCGCGCGAAAGCATGGAGGAAATGCGGCAGCGCGCGGCCGAACAGATGCGCGACGAATTCGTGCAGGCCCAGCTGAAGGACATCCTGACCCAAGGGCACAATCCCGAGGCAATTCGATATGGGGCTGGATATGGCCCGGCAAGTCGCTAAGCACGTCCCCCTATGTTGGCGCGCCTGCGAGCAGAATTGAGGGGGATCGGCAAGGTTCGCCGCGGTCCCCTGCCGGTTGCCCCTTTCATTTGGGCGGCGGCGGCCTGGGCGGCGATCGTCTCTGCAATCCTGACATGGCAGGCATTCGAATATCGCGGGCTCTATGCCTGGGCCGCCGAATGGCAGTTTCGCCATTTCGATCGCATGTTTCCGGTCGCCACGATTGTGCTGTTCACGGCGCTTCTCTCGCTTCCATTCCTGCTTTTGATCGGCTTTCGCGTTTGGCGGCAGCGCCAGTTATACGGCCGGCCAAAGGCGGCGGACCGGCTCCAGCGGGAGGAGCAGATCAGCTGGCTGCTCGGCGTCTCGTCCGTATTCGCATTGCTGCTTTCGCTCCTGCTGCTGGCGATGGCGCTGGCAGTGGGCGGCTTGTCGGAAAAGCCGGCCGCGACGCTCTCGCTTACCTCCGCGGCGGACGTGCCGAATGGCATGACAACAGCGCGGGGCTGGCTGCTGCTCGATCGCAAGGGCTTTTACACGGAGAGCGCCCTGTTCGGGAGGCGCGACCTGATGGTGGCCCCCCTAGTGGCGAGCGGGGGCGACAATCACATCCGCTATTTCGTCCAGATCGACAAGCTGGACCATCAGGAGCCGCAATTCCGGAGTGTCGAGGGGCTGCTGCGCAGGAAGTCGCTGCCGGGCGGCCTCGAGACGCTGTACGAGAATTCCGGCTATGTGATCGACCGCCCGACCTACATTCTCTACGATTCACGCGCCGCGGCCCGCTGGCCCTTGTTGAGCGCCGCGGCGGACTTGGCCTTTTTCGCCTTTCTGTTCGGCGTGGGCTTCGGCCTCCACCGGTTGCATCTGCGCAAATTGCGGCGCAAGCCGGAGCCGGCTCCAAGGCCGAAAGAGAGGCCGCGGGGCTTCTTTAACCAATAGCGCTAACCATTGCGCCTAACCATGAATCCTTAACGGACCTTAACCATTTGGCCGCATTCTGCGGGCATGGCGGATGTGAACGGATTGATGATGATCGGTGTCACGCTCGCGGGCGGACTGGCACTGCTGAACGCCGATTTCGCGGAGCCCGATCCGGCCCCTGCTCCGCAGGTTGCAATGGCCGATGCGGGCGCCGCGCGGCCGATCCATGCCGAACGCGGCGCGGATGGCCGCCAATATCTTTGGGTAAAGGTCAATGACCGGTCGGTGCGCTTCCTGATCGACACGGCGGCAAACCGAACTGTCCTGAGCGCGAGGGATGCCGCTTACGCCGGTATCCGGCCCGAAGGCGTTCGGTCCCTGCGGACCGTGGGCGGAACGGTCGCCGCCGCGCATGGAACTGCCGAAACCCTGTCGGTCGACGGCGAGGTTCTGAGCGATGTCGATATGCTGATCCTGGAAAATCACGATCAGTCGCTGCTCGGCATGGACATGCTGGACCGGCTCGAAGGCCGGTATCTCCACCTCTAGCCGAATTTAGCCGGCACCGGAGTGACGCTGGCCTCAGGCCGTAAGGGCTTCCTGCCGGCTGCGCGAATTCTGGCGCCGCAAGGCGATGCCCAGCGCGCCCACGCCGATAATCATCAGCAGCCAGCTGGCCGGCTCGGGCACGGCAGGAACCACCCCGCCATCGCCCCCGCCACCGGGTGTGTCGCCGGTGCCGCCTCCGCCGGGCGGCGTCACCAGGAAACCGCCGATCGGGCTGGAACCCGAGCCGAAGCCCGGGAAGCCGCGACCGCCGCCTCCGCCGCCCGGGCCTCCGCCCGCACCGGGCTGGCCCAAACCTGCCACGGGCGCGTTACCGCCATCGGCTAGAGCAGCAGGCGATCCCCCGGCGCCGGCGCCCCCTGCAGCGGGGTTGGAGCCGGACAATGGCGTGGAGCCCGCTTGCCCGCGCGCGGGAATCAGCCGCTGCGCCCCGCGGGGCCGGGCGGGACGTGTGCCCCAGATAAGCGGATAGCTGTGGATCCCGACGCCATCGCCGAACTCGGCATCCGAAAGGGCGAACGCGTCCGCATTACCGTCGAAGAACAGCATACCGCGATGATCGACTTCCATGAAGGAAGCGAACATGGCGAGGCACGCCAAGCTGCCGAGCAGGTAGGACGAGAAATGCTTACTCATCCCCGCGAATTTGGCGGTCACGGGCGAAAAATCGATCATCAGCGGTGTGGTTTCATCCCGTCAGGCTGGCGAATGCCGATGCCTAACGGGGCGGATGGCCATCCTCAAGTCGAACTATGTGGTAATCAATAAGAGCCGCGCGCACCAAGGACGCAGGGAACCGTCAGGAACAGGATGCGCAGATTGTCGGCTACCTTGCATTTGCGGGCGTAAACGACGTCCAGCGCGACCCGGCGGCGATAATGCACGTCGTTGCGTCCGCTGATCTGCCAGAGGCCGGTAATGCCCGGGCGGACGGCGCAGTAATAGATCAGGTATTTGCCATAACGGCAGGCCTCGGCCTCCACGATCGGACGCGGGCCGACGAGGCTCATTTCGCCCCACAGGACGTTGAACAGTTGCGGCAGCTCATCGAGGCTGCTCCGGCGCAGGAAACGGCCGATGCCCACCACACGCGGATCGCGGCGCAATTTGTGATCGCGCTCCCATTCCGCGCGCGCGACGGCGTCGCTCTTGAGCAGCGCGGCCAGGCGCTGTTCGGCATCGACGCTCATCGTGCGGAACTTGAGGCATTTGAACATCTGCCCGTCGCGTCCGATGCGCGGCTGGCGGAAGAGGATCGGCCCGGGATCGGTGATGAACACGGTGATCGCGATCAGGGTCATCAACGGCCCGAACAGGATCAGCAGTGCGATCGCTCCGGCAATGTCGATCAGGCGCGCTTCTATCGGATCCGCGGCAACATAAACGCGGCGTTCCCGTCGCGACGATCTCGGTCTGCAATCCAATGGCAACGCCCTGTATTGCACGAACGACCCCTGTTGCTGCGATGCACAATGGCTACATGTTTATCAATGATTCGAAAAGGTTTGAAGCCGCGATTGGGCCGGAATAGCGGGGCGTCCTGAAACGATGCAATTCGTCTTTCGGATGATGCGATTCATCGCTCGAATTAGCCTTAAGGCCGACAGGCGGTGAGATATTCGGGCCGGGCCGTGACGCCATGACGCCGTAAAATGGGGCTCATGCGCGTCACATGGCGCGCATGAGCCCGATATTCTTACCGGACTTGCGCTGATTCAGCGCGGATGGGCAGGATTCGCGCCGTTCTCCGCCTCCAGAGGCGGCTCCATCAAAAGTCGAACCCGATGCCGAGAAGGACGCGATTCTGGGTTAGTTCATAGGTACCGGTCCGCTCGAAATGTTCGAGCCGGAAGCGGAGGGACCAGCGCGGCGACACGTAATAACGCGCGGAGCCGGTAACGCTGAATTCGTTGTCGTTGCTGCCCACCCCGTCATATTCGAGGATCGAGTAGCGGCCCTGGGCGCTCAGCACGAGATTGCGCAGCAGCTCGTGTTGCACCGCAATATCGAAATCGGTCCGCAGCAGGCCGCTGAACAGCGGGTTGGAACTTCCATCGATCGATCGCGACGCGCCGAGTTGCAGCGTCGTCAACGGCGTCGGCGCCCAGAACACGTTGGCGGCGAAGGATATGCCGTCGACCGAGGAAAAATCCGTCGAATCGTAATCCTGCTTGAGATAGCCGGCACTGACATCGAGCTGCAGCAGATCGGTGATCTGCCGCGTATAGCCCGCGCGAACGGAATACCCGTCAGACGAGCGATCGGCCTGCAGCTGGGCCGGAAGGCTCGGATCGGTGCCGGTGGTCGAGTAATCCCGCTTGTTGTAGCTGCCTTCGACATAGATGCCCTGCGCCGGGTTGCGCCCATAGGCGATCCGCCCGCGGACCGAATAGGTATCGAAATCGCGGAAATCGGCATCGAAGCTCGAGCCTTCGAGGATGAAGGAACCGCTATAGTCGGTCCGGCGATATTGGCCCTCGACCGTGGCGGTCAGCGGCCCGAATTCCTGCTCGATGCCGGCATTGCCGCGCATCGTGGTCAGGTCCAGCGGCTGCGCGATGGTGCGAAAGTCCTCATAATCCTGCCCGCCGCCGGTATTGTGCACGATACTCGCGCCCAGGAAGGGGCGGGTGGTCGTGCCCAGGCCGAAGCGGCCGTTGAACCGGGCTTCGCCGCGGAAACGCTCGTCGATATCGCTTTGGGTGTAGGTCTCGACGCCGCCGAGCAGTTTAAGGTTCAGCGAACGATCGGTCCGGCGGTCGCGAAGCTCGATGCTGGGCACGACGGAGACGATGACATCGTCGACCTTGTTGGTCTGCGTGCCAAACAGATTGTCGACATATTCGCCTTCCACCTCAACTCTCGGATAGGCTTCGAAACTGCCGATATGCACGGGCTGCGCCGCGTATTCGGGCCGGACCCGGCTGTCGATGCGCTGGGATACCTCTCCCGATTGCGCAAGAGCCGGCGAGGCCATCGCCAGGGTCAGCCCGGCAATGGTCACGCGGGCCATGCGCGCAGGCATGGATTCGCCGAGCAGGCGATCGATCATCATTCTACGCAAGATTGTTCCCCCTCAATCCGTGCTGCGGCAAGCTGCCCGCGGCCAATCTCATCCCGAGACCGCGGACGAATTCGCATATTCAGTCTACATAGTAACCACGAAATTTCTTGGTGTATGCATAGACGTCGCCATCGCCCGTGCTGGCATATTTCTTGATGTTCACCTGGGTCAAAGCCAGCCCGGTGATCTTGGCATTGGCGTCGATCAGCATGTCGGAGACAGCTTCGACCGCGCGCATCGAGGTTTTCTTCCACTGCGTGACGAGCAGCACGCGATCGGCTTCGGTGGCAAGAATGCGCCCTTCAGCCACGCCTAGGATCGGCGCGGTATCGATGATGATGACTTCGTAATGGTTGCGCAGTTCCGCATACATCTTGTGCACGTTGATCTCGGTCAGCGGATTGCGCGGCCCTTCCTGAATGCCCCTGCTGCCCAGCACGTGCAGGCCGGTGCGATCGTCGACATGGATGCAATCCGCCAGCGTCGCCGTCCCGCCCAGATAGTCGTGGATGTCGTAAGCGGCATCGTAATCGAGCGCCCAACTCGCACCGCGCCGCCGGAGATCGGCATCCACCAGGACGACCCTCGCCCCTTCGGCAGCCGTGGTGCGGGACAGACAGAGGGACGTCGTCGTCTTCCCCTCGCCCGGCAAAGCGGAGGTTATCGCGATCACGCGGGGCCGGGTCCCAGCAGAAAGCGTGAGGAAGGTGCGGATCGAGCGAAAGGCTTCCGCGAAGAGCGAATGCGGATGGTTGCACACATATTCATGCGGCGCTTCCAGCGGCATCCGCCCCTTGATCGTCGATTTGAGCGATGGAATCGCGCCAGCATAACGCAGGCGCAGGCGCCGCTCGACGTCGCGCTTGGTCTGGACCCCTCGCCGCAGATATTCGGCCAGCAGGATCGCGGTGAAGCCCGCCACCAGAGCCATGAAAAAGCCGATGAAAACGGTCAACGGATAGTTCGGGCTGGAAGGCAGTTGCGGAACGGATGCCCTGGTGGAGATCACCGCGTCGGGCAGCGCGCTGTCGCGAAGCGCGCCGGCTTCCTGCGACCGCTGGAGGAAAGACTGATAGACGGACTGGGCGGCTTCGGCCTTCTGCTCCAACTCGCTGAGGCCCGCCTGGGCCTGCCCGTTCCTTTGCAACGCGGAGAGTGCCGCACCGCGGCTACCTTCCAGTGACGATACGCGGGACTGGGCCGTCTGAACTTCCGCCTGGAGATTGGAAAGGACGCGGTTGATCTCTTCCTGGATCCTCGCGCGGATGTCGGCCAGTTCCTCTTCCGCCTGCTTCCGTTCCGGATGCAGCGGCCCGTAGCGCTCCCGCAATACGGCCAGCTGGGCGCTGACGGTGGCTTCCTGCTGGCGCAGGCTCGCGATTGTTCCCGATCCCAGCGCTGCGCCGACATCGGCCCCTCCGCTGCCCCGCGAAAGCTGCGCTCTTGCCGCATTGTAGCGGCCGCGCTTTTCGGCGAGGTCCGCCTTTGCCGATGCAAGCTGCTGGTTGAGGTTGGAAACCTCCATATCCGCATTGGTGGCGCCATTCGCGCTCACCAGCCCGCGTGCGGCGCGGTAATTGTCGAGCGCGGCCTGCGCATCGATCGCGTTCTTTTCGAGTTCGGACAGCCGGGCATTGATGAACCCGCTGGAAGAATCGCTTTGCGCCGTCTTGGCCTCGACCTGGCTCTGCAGATAGGCCTCGGCGATCAGATTGGCGGTCGCGGCCGAGAAGTTCGGATCGGGGGATTCGGCAAAGATATCGACCACGCGCGTCTGCCCGGATCGGGCGACGAAGGTTGCGCGCTGCATGGCCACGGTCAGGCCGTCGATCTCGTCGGGCGTGAACTGGTCGCCGTCCGGCGAAGCGTACCGAGCGGCGTAAAGCTGGGCCGCGCGCTGCGCCACTTGCGGCGATGAGATCAGACGGATCTCGGTGTCGACCTCGTCGGCATTCACGATGCCACTCGTCTGTCCGGGCTCCGACGTGCGCACCGGCTCGGCCGACGGCTCGATCAGGACGCTGGACTGCGCGAGGTATTTCGGCGTCTGGATGGCCAGGAACAGGGCGGTAAGGCCCAGCACCAGGCTGACGACGAGGAAGAACAGCAGCAGGTTGCGCCGGAAGACCTGCCAGAGCAATCCGGGATCAGGCAACAGCGACAGGGCATTGCCCTCGCTGGCCGGCGCGCCTTCGCGGTCTTCTGCCGGCTTGTCGTTGTTTTGCGGATTCGGCATTTCGCGAGTGTCCTTCGGGTGATGGCAGTCGGATCGGCTAGGAGCGGGCGCCACACTGGCTATTTTACGGCGATTTCCAAGTCACTACTTGGCGCGAGCGCCAGAATCTATCGGCTGGGTGGCTTTGGTGTCGACGTTGTTTGGGAGTGCGAAGCGAATAAGTGTCGGGCAGGCGGAAATCGGTCTTGCGAATATCGGCAGCCTCCGCGCGGGCAGGGCACCAGGTCGCAATGGCAGCAATTCTTCGCCCCTGCATCCCGATTTCGCTCAATTGCGGCCAGCCGAAACGAGGTTGAGGCGATTCGCGCGCGGCCAACCTGCGGGAAGGAACTCAGTCCGGGCCAAATCCCGCCGCTTCGCGAAGGCTGCTCTCCCACAGCCTGACCTGGTTTTCGTTATCCATGGCAGCTCTGGAACTGTAGGCGTGGGCCCTTGCCGAGAGGTCGGCATAGGCCTCTTCGGAACTCCAGACCGTCCGAACTTCCTTAGCCCATCTCTCGATCGGTTCCTCGGGGTCGATTATGATGCCGCCGCTGCCGATCGCTTCCGGAAGGCCGCCACGCGATGAGCCGATTACCGGGATACCGCTGAGCTGGGCCTCGGTGGCAACGCGCCCATAGCCCTCTTCCCAAATGCTGGGCGCCAGCAAGATCCGCGTCCGGCGATAGATCTCGCGCATGTCGGGCACCGCGCGTGAATAGGTGATATTCCCCAGCGCCCGGAAGCGCTCCGCGAGGGCCTCGCGCTTGTCCGGCTCGATCGGCCAGCTATCCACGAAAAGAAAGGGTATCTCCGGGCAGGCCCGTGCGACGGCGACGGCGATCTCGAGTCCCTTGCGCGGATCGGGGTTGATGAAGGAGACGAACTCACCCTCGGGCTGCACCCGGTATTTGTCCGGATCGATGAGCGGATGGATGACGTTCGACTGAATGCCGAACCGTTCGCGATATCGGTCGGATGTGAATTGCGAATTGGCCACCCCGGAAACGCCCGACAGGGCGTCGTAGTCTTCGCCCTGATCCTTGAACTCCACGTCCTGCAAGGCGAGCAGGATGGGGATGCCTTGTTCTTGCAGTGCTTTGGCCATCACGGTCGGCTTGTGGGCGAGGACGAGCGCGACATCCGGCCGGACGCTGCCCACGACTTGCGGCACCGCCTCCCACGGAAACCAGGCCCGCCAGACCCGGTAGCCCAGGCTGCGATCCGGGGCCGCGGGTTTGCGCGTGAGGCGAAACATGATCTTGGCGCGCAGGCCGATCCAGCCCCCGCCAACGCAGCCGGCCAGAAGCTCCACATCGTTGCCACGCCGGATCAGGCCGCGGATAATCGCGTCCGACGTCCGCTGGGAACCACCCATCATCTGCGGCAGCGCCGGCGCCGCCGTCACCACGAGAACCTTCATGCCATGCTCCGCTGGAGGCTGGGTTTGCTCAAGTCTGGCTCCGTGCTCGCGGTCATGGAACTATTCGGTCCTTATGGCGGCTTGCGTTGCTCGTCAGGCGCTGTTGCCGCAAAGCCTGTCGAGGAATTCCTTCAGGTCCGCGCCGACGCGAGACCATTCATATGCTGACAGGTCCGGATGGGCGGCGCGTGGCCGGCGCAATTCGTCGGCAAAAGCTGTGACATGGGCGGCATTCAGATTGCCATCATACAGGCAGGCCCAATCCTCGCCCACCGCTTCACGCAATTCCGGCAGGCTACCCATCGCGGGCCCCAGGAACGGGCGGCTGCGCGACAGGGCATGCAGGGCTGCGCCGCTATTGAGGATGTTGCGATAGGGCAGAACGACACCATGGCATCTGTCGATCCGCCGCTCAAGCTCGGCATCCGAGAATGGCTGGGATGGGAACTCGACCGCGATATTCGTGCAACCGGCTGCAATCGCTTCGATTTCTCGCACGAGTTCGGCATTGCCGGGCATGCCAAAGATACTGAGTTCGATGTCGCCTAGGCCCGAGACGATTTCGGCGAGACCTTCGAAGTTCTTGTAACGGCGGATATGGCCGTAACTCGCCAGCCGCACGGCTTCGCTCGGAGCCGGCCTTGCAAATGCGACCACGGGGGCGGCCGGTAGATAGCGTCCATGCACCGTGACGCATTCGATCGTGTGATCGCCGACCGGATAGTTTGCGCGGGCCAGTTCGCGCGACGATTGCGAGAGATAGACGATGCCGTTGAGAAGCCGGAAGAAGGCTTTGACGAAAAGAGGGTGAGCGCTTTCGGTGTCGTGCGGGGTAATATTATGCGCCACCCAGACGAACTTCACGCCATGCGCCCGCGCAAGCGCCAGCCGCGCAAGGCTGTGGAGGCTGCGGCGGCGGCCTTCGTCGGAGAGGAACTCCGAAGGCCAGTGCAGGAAGGCGACGTCACACCCCTTCAGGGAAGAGAGGCTTTCGTGGTAATCGACGACTTCGAAACCGGGCCCGGCGAGGGCGTTCGCAAACTGCTCCACGAAGCTGTTGCTCACTACTTTCAACGGGCGAACCGCTATTCTCATCGCATTGGTCCGGCGAGCGAGGAGTTCGCTGAAAGGTCCTCCGAATGCAGCTGATCCACGGCCGGGATCATTGGCGCAACCGCTGCAAGTCGGACGGAGAAAGCAAGTGCCGCTGTTCGCTGTCCGTGGCCCCGTTCGGTGGTGCCAGATAATCCAGCATTATGTCGACAACGGCACTGGGGTTCATGGCCGCCGTCGCCAAGCCGCTGACCAGCCCGCTGCGCTTCTTTTTATCGAGCACTACGCGGTGGACCCATTTTCGGCGCATGGAGGCAAGGTGCCGACGAAGAGCGCCGCGCTCAGAAGCGGTGAGTGCGAAAGTGTCCAATATTCGCTTCTCGGCGGTCACATAGGCTCCCAGTTCCGGCGCGCCATGCCTGCTGCTGAGCGAATTGTTTCGCAGCAGGGCCGCATATCCGCTCCGTCCCAGAATCTTGAAGCGGGCACCCTTGGCCAGGGCCTGCGTGTAGAGCAGGAAATCTTCGCCGAGCCGGCAGTCTTCATCGTAGGACAGGCCGTGTTGTTCGAGGAAGTCCCTGCGCATGAGCGTCTTCAGAAAGCCTAGCTCCCCCCGCCAGCGGTTCCGCTTTGAAATATTGCCGAGCACGAAAGTTTCGAACGACAGGTGGCAGGGCTCGCAATCCGCAGTCGGATCGGGTTCGTCCGCCATTGCCTCGGGATCGTCTTGCACGAAGATGATATTGTCGGCGCAGAGATCCCAATCCTGCTTGGCGAGCATGGCTTCGAAACGGCCGGGCAGGAGATAGTCATCGGCGTCCAGAACGGCGACGAAGGGGGCCCGGCTTTCGCGCAAGGCGCGATTGCGGGCGGCGGAAGGGCCCTGATTCCGGTCCTGCCGCAGGATTGCCAGGCGGCTGTCGGTTCGCGCGGCCTGCCTCGCTGCCTCGACGGTTCCGTCGGTCGACAGGTCGTCCACGACGATCACTTCCGCGACATGGGGCGATGCCATCGCGCTGCCGACGGCGCGGCCTATCGTATCTTCGGCGTTATAGGCCGCGATAACAACTGCGATGCTAGGGCTTGCCGCCATCTATCTCAGACAAACTTCCATTGGCGCAGTCGACTGCGGATGCGTGACGAACGATAACAGAATAATCCTGCCGGCTGCGGCTAATGCCCCGCAAGGAAGGTGCCGCGGGGCGACCTTGTGGCGGGGTGAAATCTCTGTCAACGCCGCATCGGGGAAGTTCCGTGAAAATTGGCTATCTCGTTCATAATCTCAATGATCCCGCGGTTGAGCGGCGCTGCGTGATGCTGGAACGGGGCGGGGCAGAGGTCCGGCTGGCGGGCTTCTTCCGGGATGCGCGGCTGTCCGATGCGGTTGCGCGCCGGGCCCCTTTCAAGCTGGGCCGGTCCGCCGATGCTGCAATGATCCGCCGGGCCCTGGCAACGCTCAAAGCGGCAATATGGCAACGGAAGCTGCGGGCCTATTTCGCAGATTGCGATGTTATCCTTGCCCGCAACCTTGAACAACTGGCCGTTGCGCGTGCGCTCGTCGGGGCGCGGCCGCTGATCTATGAGTGTCTCGACATTCACCGCACACTGATGGGGTCCGGTCCGGCGGCGAAGGCCGTGCAGGCCGTCGAAGCCTCGTTGCTGCCGCGCGTAAACCTGCTGGTCACGTCCTCCCCGGCATTCGTGCGCGAACATTTCAGCCACCGGCCGCTTTCGGCGCCGTCCGTGCTGGTCGAGAACAAGTTGCTGATATCCGACGGGCATCGACCGCGACGCAGCCCGGCGGAGCCGGCCATCCCGCTGACGATCGGCTGGTTCGGCATGCTGCGTTGCCGCACGACCTTCGCCTTTCTGAAAGACCTGCTGGCGCGGACCGACGGCCGCATTCGGGTCCTCGTCAGCGGGAAGCCATCGCCGGCGGAATTTCCCGATTTCGAGCGGGATGTGGCCGCGATCCCGAATATGAGTTTCACCGGGCCTTATAGCTATGACGACTTGCCCGGGCTTTATGGGCAATGCCATTTCGCTTGGACGATCGACTGGTTCGAGCAGGGATTGAACAGCAGCATGCTCTTGCCCAACCGATTATATGAACCGCTGGCTTTCGGCGCGATTCCGATCGCACTGGCCGACATCGAAGTGGGACGCTGGCTGAAGACCCATGACGCCGGACTGGTGGTCGCCAGCCCGGAAGACGCTCGGGAGGCGCTGTTGGCGATGACCCCGGAGCGGATAGCGGAGCTGCAGCAGCGCGCGCTCGCTGTGCCCGAAGGGGATGTCCTCGCCGATAGCGAGGATTGCCGAGCGCTCGTGGCGGCTATCGCAGGTGCGGGGCGGGCGTGAGCGTTCTGACCGTCATTCCCTGCCTCAACGAGGCGGGACATATCGGCGCGCTGGTCGATCAGTTGCTTGCCGATCCCTCGGTGGACCTCCTAGTCGTGGCGGATGGCGGAAGCAGCGACGGCACGCGCGATATCGTGCTGCATCGGGCGGTGGATGAGGAGCGGCTGGAACTGCTGGACAATCCCGCACGGATCCAGAGCGCGGGCGTCAACCTTGCTGTCGCAAAATTCGGGCAGGGCTTCGATTGGCTTCTCCGGGTCGATGCCCACTGCCTGTACCCGGATGGCTATGCCGCGCGGCTGATCGAGGCCGCGCAGTCGAAGGAAGCGAGCGCGGTTGTCGTCCCCATGGTGACGACGGGCACAAACGGTTTCCAGAGCGCGGCTGCCACGGCGCAGAACAGCCTGCTTGGCACGGGCGGTTCCGCCCATCGTCATCTCGGCGAGGGGCGGTTCGTCGAGCACGGGCATCACGCGCTTATTCGCATGGAGATGTTCCGCGGCATCGGGGGCTATTGCGAAGGCATGCCTTGCAACGAGGATGCCGAATTCGATTATCGCCAGATTGCAGCCGGTGGCCGGATATGGCTCGAACCGTCAGCCGCGATCACCTATTTCCCGCGCAAGACACCGCGGGCCTTGTGGCGCCAATATTTCCGCTACGGCAAAGGCCGGGCGCAAACGATCCGAAGGCATCGGATGGCGCCGCGGTTGCGGCAATTGGTGCCGTTGGCGGCGCCGGTGAGCGTCCTGATGCTGCCGCTTGCTGCTGTCCACTGGATCTTCGCATTGCCTGCAGCGGCGTGGCTTGTGCTCTGCATCCTGGCCGGAGGTTTGATCGGTGCGCGATCGGGCGGCGGCTGGGCGTTGGTGTCGGGCATCGCGGCGGCGATCATGCATCTCGCCTGGGGCAGCGGCTTTCTGGCCGAATGGCTGTGGGGTGCGCGCGATATCGAGCCCAAGCTCGGACTTCAGCCTGTCGCCAAGTGATCGCCGGCCGGTGGAAGGCCGAGCTTTCTCTTCGATTGGGCAGGAACGCCTGCGTAAAGGGTGTCGGCTTCAAGTTTGCCGCGAACGACCGCGCCTGCTGCGATGACGCAGCCGGGCCCAACCACCGCTCCGGGCAGAAGGGTCACCGCGGCGCCGATCCACGCATTCGCGCCGATCATGACCGGCTCATACTCAACGGGGCCGGCACGTGGCAGCCCGGGCATGACAGGATGCGTAGCGGTCAGGATTGTGACGCGCGGCCCGACGAGCACGTTGTTGCCGATCGCTATCCCGCCACGTGCGTCAAACAGGCAATTCCTGTTCACGTAACTATCAGCGCCGATCGAGAGCCTTCCGGCCACTACTTTTACACCCGCTTCCATAAACGCGGTGCGATCGATTGTCGCACCCGTGGCCCGAAGCAGTGCGGCGCGGATTCCGCCCGTCACGAGGTCGAGCGACTGAAGCCCGAGAAGGAAGCGGAACCAATAGGATCGATTATCGGCCAAAAGGGTGACCTTCGCCAAGTTGGCGGGCAGCGTCTGCCGCGACCAAATTGTTGTTCGACCCGCCCGGGGTTATGCAGCAAGCAAGGCGAAGGACGCCACCAAAAATTGAGAGCGCTGGGTAGTTTTTGGTAGTCGACTGCTCTCAGGAGAGTGCGGCTTTCAATTCAGCATCGCGCACGGCGATCATGTTGCCCATCCGGAAATGCTCGTCGGACCAGTAATATTCCTTGAATTCAACGTGGTCCGGATAAAGCCGGCCAACGCTGTAGCCTGCCTTTTCGAGCTTCTCCTGAATGTCATGCAGCAGGCGCGACGAAGGGATCCAGGTCATCCCGTATTCGAACTGGATCATCAGCGGGGCGTGCTTGCCCGCCAGCAACGCGCTTGCGCCGTCGAGAACGGCGGCTTCATGCCCTTCTACGTCGATCTTGAGGAATGTCGGCGGAGGCACGCCTTCCTTCACCAGCAAGTCGATGGTGGAGACGGGGCAGGTAACCGTTTCGAGTTCCTCGTGGTCGAAAAACTCGCTCATCATCGGGGCGATGGAATTGGTCGTGTCGGCGCGTTTGTTCCAGACCACCTCGACCGATCCCGGCTGATCGGACAAGCCTATTTCGCGCAGTTCGAACCAGTCGTGCTGGAGCTTTTCTCGTAGTTGCCTGGCCACCGAAGGGACGATTTCAAAGCTGATGATGCGGGCGCCCGGCAGGATCTGATGCGCTTCGATGGCATATTCGCCGTGATGAGCGCCGACATCCCAGATGACCACGTCGCCGGAAGCATGACGAGCGAAGGTTTCGAGCGCGAAACTCTCTCCGTTGCGGTCGAATTCATAGAAGCCCGTATTGTGATAGGCGTTCAGGAAACGCTCCGCCATGCGCGCCGCCTTCCGCACCAGGATGTTCCGGCGGCGCGATACGATCATGGATTTCAGCAGCTTTTCCAATTCGGGCTCCCGCAGTGATGTGAATGGTTCAGGTTCGGCTGGCGCCGATCGCAGTGGCCGACTTCGCCGCACCCATCGCAAGAATGGCATAGACCAATATGGCTGTGACGTTCATGCCGCCAAAACCAAAGCTCTCGAAATATAACTTGAAGACAAAATAGATCAGCAGCGCGCTGGCAAAAACAAGTTCGACAACCGGATTGATCATGGTCCTTACGATGAGAATCATTGAATAGACGGATGATACAAGTATATAGCAAATCAATCCAACATAGCCGAGGGCGACCAGAATCTCTCTTTCCGTATTATGGAAATTGAAGCCGGAACGGTTCTTGATGTCCATCAGGCGCCAGAGATATTCGGCGTCCAGATTGTTGTGAACCCAGAAGGCCGAATAGCCCATGCCCAGCCAGGGCCGTTGCGCGATGAGGCTGTCTGCCTTGCGCCAGAGATCGGCCCGCCCGGTGAGCCCGGCGTCCTTGCCGCTGCTTTCCAGAACGGCATCGAACAGGGCCGGAAGCCAATAATCCTGCAGCAGCACAAGCGTGGTCAGGCCCAGTATGGCAAGAATGAAGACAGCCATTCTCGCCTGGACCGGCAGCTGCCTGGATGCTTGCCACAGCAGGAGGCAAAAGGTTGCGATGCAGGCGGCGATCAGGGCTCCCGTCGCCTTGCTGAACCAAAGCGTGAAGAGGGCAATCGGAATGCAGGCAAGACCGCATAACAGCCAGCCATAGGCGCGCCGGGGCAAGGCCCACAGGATCATCGCAATGCTTGCAAGGAGGGTCATCCCCGCCGTTTCGCCCATGGCATTTTTCGAGCCGAGCAATCCGGCAAAGGCGATCCCACCCGGGCCGGAGCCGCCCCAGGGGACCCATCGCCCTCCGAGAATGCACATGATGCCGAAGACGAAGAAGGCGGCGAAAGTGCCCTTCAGCATTGTCTCGTATTTCATCCCGCTGCCCATCATCACCGAGGCGATTACGGAGATCAGGAACAGCAGGCCGTAACGGATCGTGGCGGCGGGCTGGTCCGACCAGAGGACGGAAATCAGCGCGAGAAGCGGAAGGAACAGGAGCGCCCAGGAGGCCTTCAGGACCGCAGGCAGTGTCTGCCAGCGGACGATGCCGAATGCCGCCACGCAGCCGGTTACCAGCAGGACGGTCAAGGGGCCGATCGTCAGGTTCAGCAGGATCGCCATGATGACGATGAAAGGGAACGCCATCTCGAAGAGATCCGTTGCCATCGCCTTCGTGAAGGCATCCGCCGGCAATGGGCGGCCCTTCTGGCTGAATCGCAGGGATCTATCGGCCATTCACAACTGCCTGCGCGAGAGTTGGAGACACTTTCATGGTCGGCCGCATGGCGCCGTTGCCGGGTTCGGGATAGCGCATCCGATTACGAACGATCTTGCGGGCAGGTGTTTCCGTCGTGATCGATGGATAGGTCGATTTCGCATCGTAATTCCCTGCAGCGCCCACCAAGGCTTACAGTTTTTCCATTGCTTCGCCAGTGCGAGATGGGGATTGTCGGCGGGACATGGGGCCGTGCTGCCCGAATGCTGATGGAGCGCATTTGTGAATGAGAAGCCTCTGGTCCTGATCTTTTACGACGGCTTCGAACTCAAGGCGCGCGAGCAATTCCTGCCGCGCTTGTTTCACAGGGTGCGGTGCTTCGCCCGGGCAGTCGTGCGCCGTGCGCGCGGCAAGCAGGTCAATACCGGCTTCTACGAAGCCTTCCTGGCGCTGGTGGAAGGCTTGCGGCGCCTCGGGTGCGAGGTTCGCATCAACGATTTCCGCGAGGCGCGGCGCAACCCCGACTATCCGATCGGCCTTGCCGGCTATGCGGAGGTGATCGAACGGGTGGCGCTGCCGAACCCGGTCATTTTCGGCCCGGGCGATCCCGGCTATCCCGATGAGGCGGCGAAATTTGCCAACCGGCCGAACACGAAGCTGATCATCCAGCCCTCCGACTGGTTCGTGAATTACTATGTCCCCTATTGCGGCGACAAGATGATCCGCTGCCCGGTCGGCATCGATATCGATACGCTTGCGGATGTTTCGGATCAGCCGAAGTCGGTGGACATGCTGATCTACGACAAGGTTCGCTGGGATCGCGATCGCGTCGTTCCCGCGGTGATCGATCGGCTGGTCGCCGCGCTCGAGAAACGGGACATGTCCTACGCCATTATCCGATATGGCCAGCACACGAGGGAAAGCTATTTCGCGAGCCTCGAGAGCGCGCGATCGATGGCATTCATCTGCGAGCACGAGACCCAGGGGCTCGCCTGCGAAGAAGCGCTGGCCATGAATGTGCCCGTTTTCGCCTGGGACGAGGGCAAGCTGGTGGATCCGCTGCAATTGCGTTTCGCGCAGGACGATCTGCAGGTCAGCTCGGTGCCGTATTTCGACGAGCGCTGCGGATTGCAGTTCCGGCTGGCGGAGATGGAGCAGAAGCTCGACGATTTCCGCGACCGGCTCCCGAACTATTCGCCGCGCGCCTATGTGGCGGAAGTGCTCCAGCCTTCCGACACGGCAAAGGTTTATCGGGACGCCTATTCCGGGCTCATCGAGCCCGGAGCGGGCTAACTCTCCAGCGCGGCCTCGATCGCCGCGGCCTGGCGCACGGCCATGGTCGCATAGCCGTCGCTGGTCGGGTGGGTGCCGTCCGCGAGAAACAGGGAGGCATCATCGGCGGCATAGTCGACCAGGAAGATGTCCGTCTCGTCCGCATAGGCGCGCGCCAGCGTATTGAAATCGTCCTTGTAGCCGTTCCGCGTCGCATCGAAGCCGGTGCGCTTGATGATCGTGGGCAGCAGCACCTTGAAGCCCGCCGCCACCGCCTCGTCGATGAAGGGCTTGGTGTAATCGTTCCAGCAATCCGTGCCCGTCGCGCTGCTCGCTATGTCGTTGGTCGGTTCCGGCGCCACGATGATATTGGCCGGCCGGGCGGCATCGTACCGGCTGATATAGCTGTTGCGGGAGCTGTAGACGGTCGCCGCGAGCTGGCCGAACACCCCGCAATTCATTATGTGGATCGGGCTGGAGAGCAGCGCTTCGGTGAACCACAGATTGTTCATTCCGTAGGACGAGCCGGTTCCGAGCACGATGGAGTTGCCCGGCGCGAGGAGCAGCGGAAGGCTGGTATCCTCCAGCGGCTCAATGCCGAAGATCCCGTTCAGCGGGCCGCGCAGTGCGGCCATGTCGGTGCCCTCCAGCGCGCCGTCATAGACGGCATGGAAGAAGGTATCGCCCCACCAGTTATAGCCCGACCCGCCATGGCCGATCAGCCCGCCGACATAGGTGCCTGCATTGTTCACGCTCGAATCCGTGGTCACGCCGTCGCGATAGAAGGTGACGCCGGAAGCGCCCGAGGACAGCGCGATCACTTCGGGCTGCGACCGGGCATAGGCGCCCAGGGTGCGGAAGGTAGAACTCGTCAGCAGGCGCATGCCGGTGGAGATGATCGCGAGCACGCTCATGGCCCCGCCGGCGTTCCAGGCACTGCCAAGCATCCACTGGCATTGATTGGTATTGCCGCTCGATCCGATGCTCTGCCGGCGCTGAACGGAGATCACCGAGACGTTGCGCCCATTGCCGGCGAGTCCGTCGGGCAGAACGAACCATTCGCCGCCGTCATGCGTCACCGGCTGCAGGCCGCCGCGCGCCTTCGCCGTGACGATGGCCGGCTGCCTGCCCGCGGTATCCTGCAGGGCATGGTTCCCGTTGCCGGACTGGTCGTAGAGGGTGGTGACGCGTAGAGCGGAACCGTCCGCCCAGGTCTCGACGGTGCTCCAGTCAGGATGCGCGCTGCCCGAAGCTCCGGCGATACGTCCGTCTCCGCGTCGTCGCTTTCCCGCCGCACGGCAGCAGGGGCCCCGAATAACCATCGACCACTGCCGCGATCGCATAAGCGGCCTACAGGTGGTAGAGAGTGCAGGGAGTGCAGTGATGGATGGCGCGGGAGCCGGCGCTCCGCCTCTGCCTGTTACTCCACCCGAACGCCTTAGCGCATCGGTAGCGATACTGAGCGAACAACCGATCATGCGAGCGCCACGATATCGCTGGCCGTGGTGCCTGACGCGAGCACGGCTTGCGCTCGCACAGGGAGGATTGCGCCGTCCGGCACGTTGCGAAATATCACGCCGGAATCATCGTCGACGCAGCGCAGATGAACATCGCCGCCGGAGCCGACGAAAATGGCCTTCGGCACAATCTGCAGCTCCGCGGCGTCCGCCGAGGTGACGGACACGGCCGACCGGGCCGGATCGGACACCGCATCCCGCCGATAGTGAAATTCGTCCATTTGCGCCTCCTGACTCATTCAGAAACTCTCGATTCGAGAAGGCGTTGACCAAACCGATTGTCTGTAGGAAAGAGAAATAACCTATTTGGTTATAAGCTGGGCATGCGCGGGGGCTGCCAGACAGCCCGCCGAGGTGCAGCGTCAGGTGGAGAGCGCGACCTGCTCGTCGGCCTGCAGGCGAATGCAGGACAGTTTGCCCGTGCGATAGGCGCCGGTGTCGCAAGCTATGCGGTTGGAATGGATTTCGACGTCGTCGACCATCGAATGGCCGTGGACGACCATCGCGCCATGCCAATCGTCCGAACCGGTGAATTCGCCGCGGATCGAATAGAGATCCTCAGGATCCTGATGCCGCAAGGGGATGCCGGGGCGCACACCTGCATGGACGAACATGTAATCGCCGCTGTTTGCATGGGTCACGGCGCTTTCCAGCATCTCGACGATATGCGGGGGAACGGCGCTCACCAGCCGTTCCGCAAAATCGAAACTGTCTTCCCCTGGCTTGGGGGTGGCGACCCCATAGCTATGCAATGTCGCCTCGCCGCCATTGGCCAGCCAGGCGCGCTGGGCGACGGGATTCCCTTTGATCGATTCGAGCATCATGTCCTCGTGATTGCCGAGGATCAGTTCGGAACCGGCTGCGGTGACGAGATCGTACACGAACTGGAGGCAACGTTCGCTGGCGGGGCCCCGGTCGATCAGATCGCCGAGAAAGATGACGCGGACACGGTCGAAATCCCTGGGCGATGCTTCGCAATCTTCGACTATCAGATGGACAAGGCGGTTGAGCAACGCATGGCACCCGTGCACATCGCCTATCGCATACACGCGCTCCCCCGCGGCGGTGCGGGCAGTCTTGATGCGGTTTCGGGACAGGCCGAGCATCCTGTTATTATGATGAGAAGTGAAGCGGATGTCAGCGACCAATTGCAGTAATTCGTCGCCCCGGCCCGAAGGCGGGCGCCCGCAGGTGAGTTTCGCGCTCGCCTGTTACAACGCGCAGCCCTATCTCGAAGGGGCCGTGCAATCGGCTCTGGGCCAGCAGGATGTCACGTGCGAAGTGCTGATTGTCGATGACGGCAGCAGCGATGGCAGTCTGGCGCAGGCCGAGGAAATGGCCCGGCAGGACGGGCGCATCCGGGTGCTGCGGACGCCGAGCAATTCCGGCCCGGCCGGCGCGCGCAATGTCGCCCTGGATGCCATGCGGGGCGAATGGTTCGCGATCCTCGACAGCGACGATGCGATCGATCCGGACCGCAGCAGGAAGCTGATCGACGCGGCGAATGATGCCGGCGCGGATATGATCGCGGACAATCTGCACGTATTCGGCGACCAGATCGAAGATCACGAGATGTTCGATTTCGGCAAGTCCGGGAAGGGGCAATGGCTCGGCCTCGAAGAATATCTCCGGCAGTCGGCCATTTTCGGCGGAATGCCGAGCCCCGGCTTCCTGAAGCCGATGATCAGAAGCAGCCTGCTCGCCGGGCATGGCATTCGTTATAACGAGGCCCTTCGGATCGGTGAGGATGACGAATTCGCAGTGCGGCTGCTGCAGGCGGGGGGCCGTTATCTCCTGCTGCCGCGCGCGATGTATCACTATCGCAAGCATGCGGGTTCGATCTCTCACCGCCTGTCCTCGCAGGATTCGGCGCGGATGATGGAAGCCGAGAGCGGAATTCGCGATCTCATCGGCGATGATATGGCCCGGACGGCCGGCTACCGCAGGCGATGGCGCGCGCTTGAAAGGGCGGTGGCTTTCACCCGCTCGATCGATCAGCTCAAACAGCGGCGTCCCTTGGGAGCCTTGGCAACGCTGGCGCGAACCCCCGGGGCGATCCCGCTATACCGCATGCCGCTTGGCGCCATGCTGCGCCGGGCTCTGGGCAAGCCGGCCTGAGTCGCAACAGGTTGTGCGCCTTGGCGGTCTTATCTATGGCATCTCCCGACATAGTAGAAGCACGCAAGGGATCGATATGACGCGTATTGCGACGTTGCCGGGCCGGGTATTAGCCATTGCGATTGCTTGTTTATTGGCCGCCTGCGCGAGCGGCAACGCCGCACCGGGCACTGTTTCCTATACGGCTCCCGAATATCGGCTGGCCGCCGGGGACGAACTGCGCATCACCGTGTTCGGGGAAGAGGCGCTGTCGAAGGATTACACGATCTCCTCGACCGGGGCCCTCGCCTTTCCGCTGATTGGCGACATAGATGCCTCGGGCAAGACCATTTCGGAGTTGCGGCAGGCGCTGACCGCCACGCTGGGCAATGGCTATATCAACGATCCGCGCGTCAATATCGAAGTGCTGAATTATCGCCCCTATTACATCCTGGGCGAGGTCACGCGGCCCGGACAATTCCCTTACAGCAATGGTCTGACCGTGGTTCAGGCTGTCGCGCTGGCAGGCGGCTACACGTATCGCGCCGATGAGAGCCATGTTTTCATCATGAGGGACGGCGCGCAGAAGGAAGAAAGCTACGAGCTGCGTGAAGGCCGCAAGGTCTATGTCTCCCCCGGCGACACGATCCGGGTCGGCGAGCGGTATTTCTAGGCCAATGGCTTCCCGCACCGCCGGCGGGACCGATCACGAGGATGCCGCGGTATCCGATGCCAATGCCGTCACGATTTGCGTCTGTACCTATCGGCGACCCTCGCTGTTCGAGACGCTGAAATCCTTCGAAAGGCTCGAAGGCACAGAAGGCCTCATGCTTTCCGTGGTGGTGATCGACAATGATCTGACTGATGACCTCGGGCCGCGGATCGAGGAACTGGCCCGCACCTATCCCTTGCCGCTGCGCTATGTTCATGCGCCCGCGCAGAACATCTCCATTGCCCGCAATGCCGCGCTGGACTCCGTCACGACCCGATGGGCCGCGCTGATCGACGATGACGAGACAGCCGCGCCCGACTGGCTCGCACAATTGCTGGCCGCGCGCGAGGGCGTGCAGGCGGTTATCGGCCAGAGCGTTGCGCAATATGGCGCTGGCCTGCCCGGCTGGGCAGCGCGCTGCGATTTCCATTCCAACCGGATCGAGGGCTCGGTCGCCAATGCCTACACGTCGAATGCCCTGCTCGACATGGCGTTCATCCGCGCCAACGGCCTGCGCTTCCGTGTCGCGCTGGGCAGGACCGGCGGTGAGGACACGATCTTCTTCCGAGAATTCGCGGAGGCAGGCGGCCGCATCGTCTATTGCCCGCAGGCCAAGGTTTCGGAGGAGGTTCCGCCTGCTCGCGCGACCATGGCCTGGGTGCGCCGGCGCAAATATCGCGCGGGCCAGATCCACGGATTGCTGTGTCGCGAATTCGATCGCAGGGCCTATCGCCTGCTGTTCCTGACAGCGGGGGCGAAGGCGATCTTCTCATCCGGCATGGCGCTGGCCACCATTCCCGGCAGTGATGCCTCGCGGCGCTGGCTGGCGCGGGCTGCGCTGCACACGGGGGCGCTGCATTATCGCATCCACCCCGCGATCCTCGAGGAATACGCCTGAGGGCCTGTCAGGCCTCGCCGTCGGCGGGGCGCTTGCCGACATCGTCGCTGCGCATCATCCGCGCGAGTGCGCCGTCATTATCGGCCATCAAGGCGTCATAGCCCCCGCTTTGCACGATCCGGCCGCTCTCCAGCGCGATGATGTCATCGGCGATGGCCACGATGGATGGCTGATGCGCGATCAGCAGGATCGTCAACTCGCCGCGCAGGTCGGCGATGGCCTTCGCCACCTTCTGCTGGTTTTCCCAGTCGAGCGCGCTGGTCGCCTCGTCGAGCACCAGTAATTGCGGCTCTCGCAGCAGTGCCCGCGCGAGGGCGATACGCTGCCGCTCGCCGCCGGAAAAGCGCGATCCCCGGTCTCCCACGGGGGTGGCAAGTCCATCGGGGAGCGAGCGGACGAGATCGCCGATCTGGGCGCGATCCAGGGCGCGCCACAATTCGTTGTCGCTCGCATCGGCCTTGCCGACCAGCAGGTTCTCGCTGAGCGGAGCGTTGAAAAGGAAGGCATCCTGCGGAACGATCCCGATCGTGCTGCGCCATGATCGGCGGTTGTCGTCGCCGATCGCCACGCCGTCTACGGCGATGCTGCCCGACGAAGGCGTGATCAGGCCGGAGAGGATATCGGCCAGCGTACTCTTGCCGCTGCCCGATGGGCCGACCAGCGCGGTGATCCGCCCGGCCCGGATCGTGGCCGATAATCCGTCCAGCGCAGGAGTGCGTGCCCCTTCGAAGCGCATGGCCAGATCCCGAAGTTCGAGGCCTTGCGCCAGCCTCGGTGCGGGGCTTTCGGCGGCCGATACGGTTTCACGATGCTCCTCGAAGAACCGCAGCGTCGCCTCGTAACTGGTGAAGGCGGGGGCATTGGAGAGGAATTGCTGGCCGGTATCCTGGATGGTGTTGAAGCGCGGGGCGATCCGCACGAAGATCAGCAGCAAGACGGCTATCTGGCCGAGATCGAGCGTGAAAACCGTGATAGCCAGCCACACGAACACAGCCGCCGCAATCGCGCTGCCCACCTGGAACAGCAGTGTCCCGTAACCGGCGAGCGACGAATAGCCGATCGTGCTCTTGCGGATCACGTCGAGATGCTGGCCGAAGGAACGGACGTGGCGATCCTCGATCACGAAGGATTTCGCGAGGCGGATGCCGGCGATGAATTCCAGAACCGTGTGGTTCTGGTCCTGATAGAGCTGCGTCAGTTCGCGCCCATGGGCGGTGGCGCGGCGCCGTATCGGGAACAGCAGGGCGAAGAGCGCGCTTCCGACGACGGCGGCGAACAGGGCCATCTGCCACGAGACGACAGCGGCGATGACCATGTAGATCGCCAGCATGATCAGCGCCTGCGCCAGCGTGATCAGGCAATTCATAGCGGTCATTATGCGGGGAATGCCGCTATTGAGTTCCTGGCTGATATCGCTGAGCCGCCGGGCGGCGATCGCATCCCAGCGCGCCGCGGATATCGCCCGGAACAGCGATAGCTTCATCTTGTCGGACGCGCGCTGCAACAGCACCAGCGAATAAAGCTGCCTTTGCCGGCTTAGCAGGGCCTGCATGCTCACCAGGACGACGAAGGCGATCAGCAGTACGCCGAGGCCGGGCGATGTCCGGGCGATCCAGTCTCCGATGAGCGGGAATTCCCGCACCCGTTCGGCATTTTCGGGGCTTGCGGTTGCCGCCAGCGGAATCAGCAGGACGAGGGAAATACCTTCGGTCAGGCTGGCGAGAAGCGACAGCATGATCGCCCGCAGCACCTTGCCATCGGTGATGTTCCAGAGAAATCTGATGATCTTGCGGGCGAGCGAGCCGGTCATGGCGTGACCGCGCAGAGCGCCTCGCCGACGAGACGGACGGTTTCGTCCAGCCTCGCCAGGTCCGCAGGAACCGTCAGCCGGCCGACGCGCGAACTATTGGCCAGCGCTACGCAGTGCCGGAAATGCCGGGCCCGCTGCTGCATGGCGATCGGCGCGCGGCCGAAGCGAGTGTTGTAGCTGAAGCGCATCAGGCTGGTGAAGGCGCCTTCGCCGTCCAGCCATTCGAGCGAAGGAGCAGTGCCGCCGCGTTCCAGCACGAAGAAGGCGTCGCAGCGCGCGGGCACCTGTTCGATCCGGTCCAGCCGATGCTGCCGCTTGGGGAAGCCTTCCATGATCAGCGGCAGGGCTTCGGAGCCGGGCACGGTCACCGCTTCGGCCGCATCGTCGCTGAGCTTGAGCTGGGCGAAAGCCGGCTGCACCAGCGGCGCGGCAGGATCGCTCATGTCGAAGGCGAGCAGGTCGTCGGTCAGGATTCCGGCCCCCGCGCGCAGGAAGGCGGCGGCGGTGGTGGATTTGCCGGCCATCTTGTCGCCGAGAAAGGCGAAGCTCTTGCCCTGCCACCTCACTGCGCTGGCATGCAGCACCAGATTGCCGCGCAAATGCAGGAACCAGGCCATGACTGGGCCGAGCAGCGGGAAGGCGAGATAATCTTCCCTGGCACCGGGCGCCGGCTGGATTTCGATCGTATCGGGCGAACGGAAGCGAAATCCGGCTACGGTCGGCCAGATCATCAGCGTGCCGCGCTCATCCTCGTAATCGAAGATCGGCTGCTCGTCGGGCGGAGGAATTTCGCGGCCGATATCGGTCTGCACGATCCGCAGATCCGGCTTTTCGGCCGCAGCATCCCCGGCCGGGCTCAGTTCGTCCAGTCGGACATCGCTTTCGATAAGCAGGCCGAATGCCCGATAGCGTTTCATTGCGGCGGGGTTCCCTGCAGTATCTGCATCGGGGGGCTTTCGAGCGGATGTTTCGCAATGTCGAGCCACATCGCGAGAATAGTAACGCGCCACAGGAAGTAGGCATCGTCCATTTCGATCTTCGTTTCGTTTCGGGATAGCCGGTCCCGCAATCCGTTAAGGCGCGTGCCATCGATGAAGGCACCGAGATTGTCCGGACCCGGCGCGGTCAGGTCGAGTATCTTGGCCCGACTTTCCAGCAGCCCCGCGCGGAAGGCTTCCGAGAAATCGAACTTGCTCCGGCGGCGCAGGATGCTTTCCGGAAGGCGGCCCTGCATCGCGAGGCGCATGATCCGCCGCGTAAGCCCATCCCGCAATTTCCACTCCGACGGCAATGAGAGTGAGAACTCCACCAGTTCGCGATCGTAGAAGGGCATTTGCGTCTCGATACCGGAGGCGCGGCTGCAGGCACCGATCGTTTCCAGCGCCAAGGGCTGGATCGGGTTTTCAAGCGCCTCCTCGTGCAGCATCCGCTCGTCATGCTCGCTGCGTTCGACTGCGGGTCTTCCGGCATAGCGATCCGGGCCGGCTTCCTCCGCCAACTCCTTCGAGAGCGCCGGTTTCAGCGCGGCATTTTCCGCGGGCTGCAAGCTCGCCAGCTTGCGCTCGACCCGCCTGAAGAAAGGCTTGTGCGTCAAGTATTTGCGAAACAGGCGGGTGCGCGACTGGCCGAACAGTCCGGCCGCGCCTTCGAGCTCCCGCCACAATTCCAGCCATCGGCCACTGCGCGCGAGCTCGTTCAGCCTGCCCAGTCCGTAGGATATGACTTCATCGCCGCCATGGCCCGAAAGGAGCGTGTCGCAGCCCAGTTCGGCCGAGAGGGGCAGCAATTGCGATGAGACCGAGTGGCCATAGGAGACGTAAGGCCCATCGAGTACGGTAAGCCAGTGCTCCATGCCCGATAGCGGATCGTGCCGGTCGCAGGGGATTTCCTGCGTCTGGACGGCGAAATAGCGCGCAAGGTCGTCGAGATAGGGCGCGTCCGTCCAATTCGCACTTTCGCGATAGGTCATGGTCAGCGTGGGAAGGGAAGCCAGTTGGAGCCCGGATGCTGCGAGCGATCCGGCGATAGCGGAAGAGTCGATGCCCCCGCTGAGCGGCAGGCTCGGCCTTCCGGCTTCGAGGCTTCTCGCTACCGAGCGATCGAACAGATCGCGGAATTGCTCGACCGCATCGGGGCAGCTCTCTCGCCGGGGCACATCGCCTGGCGACCAGTATCGCTGGATCTCGGCAGTCGCGGCCGTGACCAACATGTAATGGGCTGGCGGGAGCCGGTGGAGGCCGGAATGGAATGTGCTCCGGCTATCGGTGAACTGGCCGCACACGAAATCGGCAAGGAAGGGCCGGTCATGCGCTTGCCCGCCCTGCATGATCGCGCGGACGCGTCTCGACGAGGCGCCTGCGACGAGGCGCTGCTGATCGAGGGAATAATAGAGCGGTGACAATCCGAAGATATCGCGCGCAAGATAAAGCTCCTGCCGGGCGAAATCGAAGATCGCGACGGCAAAGCTTCCGCGCAACTTGTCCGCCATCCCCTCGCGCCATTGCCTCCAGGCGGCGAGGAGCAGGGCTTCATCCGAAATGTGCGGAGAGAGTGCCAGTCGCTCCAGCAGTTCGGCCCGGTTGTCGATCCGCAGCCCCGGTGCCGTGAGCGCGACGGCCGCATTCGCTCCCGAAGGAGAGGCGGGGAATGCCGCCTGCCTCTCCCAGGCAAGGGCGTCCTTGCGCTCCGTATGCCGGATCATAGGTCGACGAGCGGCGTGAACCGGCCGATATCTTCGCTGTCGCCGCCGATCAGCACCTTGCCCTGATGAATGACCCAGGCATGCGCTTCCAAAGCTTGGCTTCCACCTTGCGCCATTCCGACGCGGATGATGCAGGGCTCGCCGATCCTCGACAGGAGGTAGCGCGTGGCGATGGCTTGGGTGAGGCAGGTCGCGCCGGGAACCAGCCGGGCGGTGTGCCTGACGGCCCAGACGATTACGGTTACGGGGATATCCGGCAGCTCGCGTGGAGGCGCGCGCTCGATCAGGCGGAGGGCGGTGCGGTAGGAGGAGACTGTCAGCACGACGCGAATTGCCGCCAGCGCCACCAGTGAGAGACTGAGAACAACGAAATGCCGGCGGATCAGCCTGGCTTTCCAGCGTGCCTTATGAAGCGCTTTCTTCGACAAGCCCGGCCTCTTTCAAAGAACCGATAAGCGATTCAATATCTTCCCGGCACTCGGCTTCGTCCACGTCGTACTTCGCCATCATCTCGTCGAGCATCTCGTTCGGCGAGAGCTCCTCGCCGATCCATTGCCAGATGAGGGCCGCCGTTTCGTTGAGTTTGATATACTGGCTTGTCTGCAAATCGAGCAGCGCCTTGCCGCCATCCAGATCGCAGGCGACGACGTCCTCGCGCAGTTTGAGGCTAGTGGGACCGCATCCCTCGCTCACCAGAAAAACTCCAACGTCCAGACCAGTAAAGTAGGCGTTGCAAAGCTAAAAAAGAATGAGCGGCCACATCGTGGCCGCTCATCTTTGATTCCATTACAGGAATTCTTACGAAAAGACGCCCACCGTGCTCGGAGTACCGATCGGGTACTGCGAGTCGAGATTGCCGCTCTGCGAACCACCCTTGGTGAGCGATTCGAACGAGCCCATCACTTCCATGGTCGGGCGTTGATAACGAATCTTCGTCATTGGAATTCTCCAAACGTGACTAAACGCGATGCGACCAGCTTATCCGTGGCTATTCAAAGCCCATCGTGTACTGGTGGTTAGTCTCATATGGTTAACGTCTTGGCAACCATCTTTCTGTCGCATCGCACAATGTGTGAACGATTTTTCGCGTTCCCGCACCTGCGAATATGGAGGGGGTGGCCGGGCGTCCCTATTTGGGTCAGCCGGACGGCCGGAAGTGAGTATCCCGCGTGCTTCGGCTTTGTTGCACGGAGCGTGGCAGCGCGAATCGGTTTGCGCCGATCGCCCGCTGCCGATTTTCGCCGACCGTGCTGCGGGGAGGGCGTTGGTTCGAACTGATGGACGAGGGGTCTTCCGACAAACTGCGCGCGGCAAGGGCGCTATGCACGGCGCTGGGCGGCTGGTTCGGCCGCTCCGCCCTGTCCGCGCCTGCGTCCGGCTGGAACTGGCCGCAAGTCCTCGATCTCGCCAGGCACAGCAAGACCATCGGCCTGTTGCTTCCGGGCCTGACAAAGGCCGGCGTGGCCGTGCCGCGGGAGATCGCCGGCCATTTGGCCAGCGCGCAGGAAGAGCTGGTGGAGCGCAATTTCGCCAATTTCCTGCAGACCATCAGGGTGCAGGAATTGCTCGCCCAGCGCAGTGTCCCGGCGCTCGTCTTCAAGGGTCCGCTGCGGGCGCTCGAAGTCTATGGTTCATGGGGCTTGCGCAGGTCGAACGATGTCGATGTCCTGGTGCCGCCATGGTCCTATCGCCTCTCGGCAGCCATATTGCAGGATGCCGGTTATCAGGCGCTGGTGAGCCCGCGCAGCCGCTGGTGGCATGATTATCTCAAGGAATCGCCTTATCGCCCGCCTGATGGCGGCAATTACCTGGTGGACCTGCATCACGGCGTCCAGCAGCCGGGCGGCCCGTCTCCGGTGGAGATGGCGCGCTTCTTCGAGGAGAGCCGCGATTTCGAAGTGGGCGGCAAGGCGCTGCGCGTGCCGTCGCCGGGCCATGCGCTGCTGATCACCGTGATCAGCTTCGGCAAGGCGGTGTTCGCATCCGAGCCCTGGGCCGGATATGCGCATGAGATAGCCTATGTCCTTGCTAATACGGCCGAGGATCAGCGGCAGGCCTACCGGCAGTTGGCCAAGCAATCGGGCATGGTCCGGCTGTTCGACGAGGCCGCCGCCAGCGCCTACGCCCTGCTCGAACTTGGCCATTGTCCGGTATCGGAGGAGGCCCGCATCTACGAGGACCAGGCGGAACTGCTGGAATCCGCGATGGGCATGGCCGAACGGGGCAAGTTCCACCGGCTGAAGCATATGTGGCGCTGGTCCGACGGCAGCGGACCCGCGATGGGCATGTCCTTCGCCAGTCACACCTATCGCCTCGCCATGAGCGAGCTTGTCCGCCGTCACGAGGGATTATAGCGTCGCCGGGTCGCCCGCGCTGACGAAAGCGGCAAACGGCCCTATGCTCGGTGCGCCGATTCATTCCTCACCCGGAGCAATATCCCCATGGCCGAATACGAGACCATCCTCGTCGAACAGCGCGATGCCGTGACGCTGGTCACTCTCAACCGCCCGAAGGCGCTGAACGCGCTCAGCAGCGCGGTGCTGGAAGACCTGATCGCGGCCTTCGCGGCTTTCGAGGCGGACGACACGCAGCGTTGCGCGGTTGTCACCGGATCGGGCGAGAAGGCCTTCGCGGCGGGCGCGGATATCAAGGAAATGGCCGAAAAGCCGATGGCCGATTTCTATCGCGAGGACATGTTCGCGCGCTGGACCAGCCATTTCGTGAAAGCCACGCGCAAGCCGTGGATCGCGGCGGTCAACGGTTTCGCGCTGGGCGGTGGATGCGAACTGGCGATGATGGCCGATTTCATCCTCGCTTCCGACAGCGCAAAATTCGGCCAGCCCGAGATCACGCTCGGCGTTGTGCCGGGCATGGGCGGCTCGCAGCGTCTGACGCGCGCCGTCGGCAAGGCCAAGGCGATGGAACTGATCCTGACCGGCCGGATGATGGGCGCCGAAGAGGCCGAGCGTAGCGGCCTCGTCGCGCGGGTGGTCCCCGCCGCGGACTTGCTGGACGAGGCATTGAAGACCGCCGCGAAGATCGCCGCCATGCCGCCGCTCGCCGCGCTGGCGGCGAAGGAACTGGTCAATGCCTCCTTCGAGACGACGCTCGATCAGGGCATCCTGCTGGAAAGGCGCGAGTTCCATTTCCTCGCCGGCACGGAGGACAAGGCCGAAGGGATGGCAGCCTTCATCGAGAAGCGCACGCCCGAATGGAAAGGGCGCTAGCTCAGGCCAGCGGTCGGGCGATCAGGCAACTGCCCTCGGGCGCGAAACCGACATCGGCGATCAAATGGGCGAGCGCGCATTGGCCGGGCGCAACGTTTTCACCTTCGACCGTGGCCTCGCCCTCGCGTGGAATGACCAGCAACGGGCCGTCATAGAGCGCCGCCAGATCGGCTGGAGGTGTGCCGTCGATCCTGTCCAGGCGGAAATAGGGGCCGGTCACCAGTGTCGCGTCGCCATGTTCGGGCAGCAGGCGATGCAATGCCGGATCGTGCGGCTCTCCCTTCGCGACGGCGATCGCCCGGTCCAGATGCAGTTCGCGCGGCCGGCCGTAATCGTAAAGGCGATATGTTATGTCGGAATTCTGCTGGATCTCGATGATGCTCACACCGCCGCCGATGGCATGCACGGTGTTGGCCGGGATGTAGAAGAAATCGCCTTTCTGCACCGGGTGCCAGACGAGCATGTCTTCGATGCTGCCGTCGAGCGCGGCCTTGCGCATCGTCTCGGCGTCCACCTTGTCTGCAAAGCCGATACCCAGCACCGCGCCGGGTTCGGCGTCGATCACCAGCCAGCATTCTTCCTTGCCTTGCCTGCCGAGCCCGGCGGCTTCGGTCTGCGTGTCGGAAGGGTGGACCTGGACCGAGAGCTTCTCGCTGGTGAAGATATATTTGACGAGCAGTTGCGGCAGTTCCGCCGGCGGCTCGAACCAGATCTCGCCGATGCGCTTCCCTTCGGGCGCGTCGAAAGGCGCGGGCAGCCGGTCCATGCCCCAGGGTTTTTCGACGGTCTTGGTCGGCAGGAGCATGCCGGGCAGGCCTCCGTTCAGCGCATCAGGTCAAGCAAATCGTCGATCTTCACCGTGGCGAAGCCCACGGCGCTGTCTGAAATACCATAAGGCACCAGCAATCGTTCCCCCACCCGCAATACCCCGCAGGTATAGACGACATTGGGGACGTAACCCGACCGGTCGGCATCCACCGCCGTCAGCACGGGCTCCTCGGTGCGGCCGATTACCTTCGAGGGATCGTCGAGATCGAGCAGCGCGCAGCCGAGCGAATATTTGCGCATCGCGCCCACGCCATGGGTGAACAGCAGCCAGCCGGCATCGGTTTTCACCGGGCTGCCGCAATTGCCGATCTGGATGAATTCCCACGGATATTTGGGCTCCATCAGCAATTCGCCTTCGGAATCCCAGCGATCGATCCGGTCCGATTTCAGCAGGAACAGGTTCTTGCCGTCCTGCCGACCGACCATCGCATAGTGCCCGCCGATCTTCTCCGGGAACAGCGCCATGCCCTTGTTGCGCCCGGCGCGGCCTTCGATGGGCTCCAGCAGCAGGCGATGGAAATCCTTGGTGCGCAGCAGTTCGGACCGGATCGAGTGGCCGGAATAGGCGGTGTAGGTGCCGATCCATTCATAGTCGCCGCCGCCATGATCGAAGCGGACGAGGCGCAGATCCTCCAGCCCGTTGCGCTGCTGTTCGGTGATTGGGAAGATCACCGTGTTGGACAGGCTGCTATCGGCATGGCGGTGCACGGTCACGCCGGCGTCGCTGTCCGCTAGCGAGGAATCGTCGAGCTCGACCGATGTTGCGAAGGCGCTTTGCCGCCACAGCGTGAAAGTGCCGTCCGCCTCGGCGATCCCCTCGCGAAAGACGATCGAGCTGATATGGCCTTCGCCCACCGCGCGCAGCGACATGACGAAACGCAGCGCACCGTCCTCAATGCCGCTCTGGTCGGGATGCGGTACGATGGAAGGGTTCATCAGCGCCGCGGCGGCATAGGTATATTCGTGGCAGAAGAAGGCGCCGATCAGGCGCTTGCGGGTCTCGGAGAACTGCGTGCAATCGATATGCAGCGTCTCTTCGACCTCCTGAAAGCGCTCGGCGAACATCATTTCGGTCTGCCAGTGGCGCTCGGCGAAATCGCGTTTTACGCGCGCATATTCGGCGGTGACCTGTTCCTCGCTCAGCGCGGCAATGTCCTGCACCAGCTTGAGCGCGCGGCCGCCGGGTGCGTTCTTCGCCTGCCATCCGAGATGGAACGGGCGCAGCACAACGCGCGAGGGATCGGCATGCAGCCGCTCGTCAAGTATGCGCAACGGACTGTTCAAGCACGCAGCCTCGTCCCCCAAAGCCCTCTCCCATCGAATCGCGTCGCCGCGGACCGGCGAGCGCTAGCATGGAATAATGGGCGAGTTGAAAGGCGAGGATCGATTCTGCACCGCAATTTACGTTGGCGCCGCGTGGGTTAATCCCGTCATGGCAGCGCCCGCTGGCGATATCGGCCAGCACCGCGCCGCGATCGTTCGCGCCGAAAAACCACGCCCAGGCCGTGCGAGCGTGTTCGCACCAGCGCACATCGCGCGTGGCGGCATAGGCGGCACGGGCCGCCTCGATCGCCGCCTGCGCTTCCAGCGGCTGCTGATCGAACGGCAGATGGGCATGCGGTTTGCCGAAAGTGTCGGAACCGATCGGGCGGAAATGGCCGTTGGCGGCGATCTGCTGCGCCGCGATCCATTCGAGCGTTTCGACGCCGGCCGCGACATGGTCCTGCCGGCCGATCGCCAGCCCGGCCTCGATCAGAGCCTGTGAAAGGCGCGGATTGTCATAGCCGAGGACGGCTTCGAACCAGGCCCAGTCGGGCCGGCGCGCGCCGCCGAGCAGCCGGTGCAGGAACTCGGCCCCGCGTTCGAGCAGTTCGCGCGAGGCGCCGTGATCGGGCTGCGCGCGCAGCCGCGCGGCGGCACCGAGCATGACAAAGGCCAGCGCGCGCGGCGAACGGAAATCGCCGCAATGGGGCAGGGCCGTGTCGTACCAGCGCACGGCCCAGCGGCGCAGGTCCGGATCGGGCGCGCATTCTATCGTCTGGCCGAGCGCCCAGATGGCGCGGCCGTTGGAATCCTCTGATCCCGCTTCTTCCTGCCATTTGCGGTCGAAACCGAGGAAGTTGCGGAAGGCGCAGCGCTCCTCGTTCCAGGCGTGCTGGACGAAGGATGCGTAGGCCAGGCTCCAGCGCGTCCGCTCTTCCGCACCGAGCCCTTCGGCAATGTTCATCAGCATCAGCGCGCGGGCATTGTCGTCCAGGCAATAGCCGTGGTCCCGGTTGGGCACGATGCCGATCGCATGCTGCAACATGCCCGTGGCATCGCACATGGCGAACACGCCGGAGAGGCCGGGCGTGGCGGTGACCGGAGCTGCTTCGCCGCTATCGGCCACGGCGGCCTTGATTAGCGCGGCGGCGCCATCGGCAAAGCGCGGCCAGATCGTCTGCCGCCCGCGGGCATAGGCGCGCATCTGCAGCGCGGCGAGCTCGGCCGGGTCGCTGAGCAGGGCGCAGACGCTTTCCGCGACCGCAGCCGCGGAATCCGGTTCGATCAGCTTGCCGACATCATTGGCCAGCAATTCGCTGGCATGGAGATAGGGCGTCGAAACCACCGCCTTGCCCAGTGCCACGGCATAGCTGAGCGTCCCCGATGTCGATTGCTGGAGGTTGAAATAGGGGGTGATGTAGATGTCGCAGGCTTCGAGCTGGTCGAGCAGTTCTTCGGTTTCGAGGAAGCGATTGTCCCACAGCACATGGGCGGAAACGCCGAGGTCCTCCGCCAGCGCCATCAGCCGCTCGCGATAGGCTTCGCCCTCCCGCGCGACGAGATTGGGATGGGTCGCGCCGACGATGCGGTACACGGTGTCGGGATGGCGCCTGACGATGGTGGGAAGCGCTTCGATCACCCGCTCCAGCCCCTTGCCGGGGCCGAGCAGGCCGAAAGTCATCAGCACATGCCTGCCGGCGAGGCCGAGCCTGGCCTTGAATTCTTCCTGCCGGCCGAAGGGGCGATCGGGCGCGCCGTGCGGGACGACTTGCAGGATATCGTGCGGCGCTCCGAAATTTGCCGCCAGCAAATCGCGCGAATGGTTCGACATCACCATGATGCGGCTCGCGCGCGCCACGAGATGTTCGAGGATCGCGCGCTGCCTTTCGCTCGGCTCGCGCAGAACCGTATGCGGCGTAAGGATCAGCGGCGCGGCGATGCGATCGATGAACGGACCCACCATCTCGCCATCGGGCCCGCCGAAGATGCCGTATTCGTGCTGCAGCCACACGGCATCCACGCCGCTTTCATTGATCTGCCGGGCGGCCCGCAGATAGGCCTCGCGATCATCATAGGGGATCACCCCGGCGACATTGCCATAGATCAGCGGATTGGCGGGATCGTCCAGCGCATAGACATCGACGCGGATTTCCGGATGGAATTCGCGCAGCTTCTCGAAAATGTCCTCGCTGAAGGTGGCGATGCCGCATTTGCGCGGCGCGAATGTGCCGATCAGCGCGACCCGGCTCGTCGGCGAGGCGTCGTTTCCGCGCTGGCCGAAGATCGAGCGGACATCCGCCCCGGGATCGGGGGCGGCTCCATCGGGACGGATGGCGTCGTAGGATGACATCGGCATTCCCTTGAGGGCCGGCATTCGCGAATCCGCTTCGCGAGCTGCTGGATATATTGCAGTGCACCATAGGGCGGGGCGACGGGCAAGCGGAATTTTCGCCGGCCAGAAGATCCAGCAAAGGAATGCATTTCAGGGTCGGACGTGCCCGGCAATCGGGGATTTTACGGCGTTTATCGTTACTTTGTGCCGCAATTGCGCCAGAATGTTGCGAGGTCTCCGGCGTGGGCCGATCCTGCTCGCGGAATCCTTGAATTTGTTGCGATGCCGCAAATGCGACTCGACGCGAGCCCGGCAGTGGTTAAGATCGCCAATTGTGACAGACACAGCATCGTTCCTGCCGCTATTCGCGGCATTGCTTGTTGCTGGCGCCGCAGCCGGTTTCGCTGGCGGCCTGTTCGGCATCGGGGGCGGTTTCGTCGTCGTTCCCGCGCTGGTGCTGATCCTTCCGCTGCTCGGCACCGGGGTGGATCAGATGACCCATGTCGCTGTCGGCACCTCCCTCGCAACGATCATCTTCACCTCGATCCGCGCCGTGCGCAGCCATGCCGCGCGCGATTCCGTCGATTTCAGCGTGCTCAGGGGATGGGCGCCCTGGGTCGTGATCGGGACGGGGATCGGTACGCTCGTGGCCGATCTCGTATCCGGCACCACGCTGGCGACGATCTTCGGCGTGGGTGTGCTGTTGTTCGCGGTACATTTCCTCACCCCCTCGCTGCGCGACCGCGTCTTGGCGGACACCATGCCGGACGGTGCGGCGCGAATCGGGCTGGCCGGCGGGCTGGGCCTCCTTTCCGCGCTGCTCGGTATTGGCGGGGGAACGATCGCGACCATGGTGATGACGCTGTGCGGCGCGCCGATCCATCGGGCTATCGGCACCGCCTCCGGCATGGGGGCGATTATCGCCATCCCCGGCACGATCGGCTTCATGCTGATTGGCCTCGGCGAACCGGGCCTGCCCTGGGGCTCGATCGGTTACGTGAACATTCCCGCGGCGGCGGCTGTGGTCGCCACGTCGGTGCTGCTCGCGCCGCTCGGCGTGGCCGCCGCGCATAATCTCAGTCCGCTGCTGCTGCGGACGACATTCGGAATTTACCTGGTCGTGGTCGGAGTGACGATGATCGCAAATCGCTAGCAAAACGAAGGAGGTACGCGCCATGGACGTGAATCGCAGGCATTTCCTCGCCGGAACGGCGGCAGCGGCAGGCTTGGCATCGGTCGCCGCAACCCAGCAGGCTCGAGCGGCCTCGGGTGGTGCAGAAACCTTCTTCGGGCCGACCAACGGCACGGCGCTGCTTTCGCGTAACGAGAATCCCTACGGGCCCGCCCCGTCCGCGCTGGAAGCCATTGCCGACAGCGCCACCAAGGGCTGCTACTATGCCGATCGCGGCGTCGCCCACCTGACTTCCATGATCGCCGAGCGGCATGGGGTGAGCCCCAGCCAGATCGTGCTCGGCAGCGGCTCCACCGAGATACTCTCCGCCATCGCGCTCGCATGGGGCGAAAAGGGCGCGATCCTGTGCCCGGGACTGTTCTGGGATACGACGGTGCAATATGGCGAGCGACAAGGCACCAAGGCCATCCGCGTGCCGCTCAAGCCGGACATGGATGTCGACCTGGCGGGGATGCTCGGCGCGCTGGATGACGGCGTTTCGCTGGTGCAGATCTGCAATCCCAACAATCCGACCGGCATGGTGATCGACAATGCCGCGCTGCGCAGCTTCGCCGCGCAGGTGACGCCGAAAGCCACCTTGCTGGTGGACGAAGCCTATAACGAACTGACCAATGTCCCGGAATCGGAGACGCTGGTCGATCTGGTGAAGGCCGGGCAGGATGTGATCATCTGCCGCACCTTCTCCAAGATCTACGGCATGGCCGGCATGCGCGTCGGCTATGCGATTACCAGCGAGGAAAATGCCGACCGCATTCGCGGCTATCTGATGAGCTTTGGCGGCAATGTCGGCGGGCTGGCCGGGGCGATCGCGTCTTACAACGACATGTCTTTCCTCGAGAAGTCCAAGGCGGTGATCCTCGAAGGCCGGCAGATGATCCTCGACGCGGTGGACAAAGCCGGGGTGACCGCGCTGCCTTCGCAGACCAATTTCGTCTATGTCGTCGTGCCCGATGCCAATGCCGTGCAGAAGGCGATGGCCGATCGCGGTGTCTCGATCCGCGGGGCTTACGGGCCGTGGACGCAATATTCGCGTGTCAGCACGGGCAAGCTGGAAGACGTGGAACGCTACGCCGCGGCCTTGCCGGAGATTATCGGCACGTTGAAAGTGTAACGGTGCGGCCCGGCGGCCGGCCGGGGTGAAAGTTGCAGGAGAGCGAATGATGCGAGCGATCACTTTGAGTGTTGCGGCGGCTGCGCTGACGGCAAGCCCGGCGATGGCCGATACGCTGGTGGAAATCAGCAACGAGCGGCTGAATCACGAAGTGCCGATCCCGACCTTCAAGGTCGATGCCGCCTGGCCCAAGCTGCCCGAGGACATGATCCTCGGGCAAGCGCCCGGCCTGTCCGTGGCCGGGGACGACACGATCTGGGTGCTCAACCGGCCCAATTCGCTGGGCTTCACCGATGTCGGGCTGGATAGCGATCCGGCGATTGCGGTGGCTTGCTGCAAGGCGCCGCCGCATGTGTTGCAGTTCGATCAGGAAGGAAACCTGCTGCACAGCTGGGGCGGCCCCGATCTCGCCCCGGGCGAGGCGACATTCGAAGGCGAAGGGCGCGAGCAGCGCGAATTGGGCGACGAGCAATGGCCGGCCAATGTCCACGGCCTGTTCGTGGACGATGCCGGCACCGTCTGGCTCGGCGGCAATGGCAATGGCGATCATGTGGTGCTCAATTTTACCGCCGATGGCGAGTTCATCCGCCAGATCGGAACGCGCGGCTCCACCGAAGGCAATCTGTCGGAGCAGTTCCTGGGCAACCCGGCGGACATCAGTTTCGACGGCGAGAGCGTGCTGGTCGCCGATGGCTATATCAACAAGCGCGTGGCCGAATTCGCCGGCTCGGATCTCGGCTTCGAACATCTCTGGGGCGCCTATGGCGAGAACCCCGATGCGGCGACGCGCGAAGGCGCCTTTGACCAGAGCCAGGCGACCAGCACCGGCGATGGCGGGCCCGATCCGGAGAGCAAGAGCTTCGGCGACATCGTGCATTGCGTTGTGCGCGGGCCGGAGGAAACCATCTATGTCTGCGACCGGCGCAACAACCGGCTGCAACTGTTCCGTGAAACGCCCGATGGCGTGGAGTTCCTGCGCGATATCGTGATCGCGCCCGAGACCGGCGGCACGCGCACCGCCAGCGACGTCGCCTTCAGCCCGGACAAGAAATATGTCTATGTTGCGGACATGATGAATGGCCGGGTGTGGATTCTCCTGCGGGAAACGCATGAAATCCTTGGGTCATTCGGCAAGAACGGGCGCTATCCCGGGCAGTTCATCTGGCTCCACAGCGTCGACGTGGACAGCCACGGCAATGTCTATACGACCGAAGTGAATACCGGACGCCGCGTGCAGCGTTTCGTCTTTACCGGCATCGAGGACTAGGCTTGGCGGGGCGGCCGGCGCCGCCCCGCAACGTCGCGATCACTTCGCCAGGAAGGCCGCCAGCGCGTCCTGGAACTCCTCCGGCCGGTCGGCCATCAGGAAGTGTCCCGCCGGGCCGATCCCGATGAATTGTGCAGTTGGCAGTGCAGCATATTGCTGCCGATAGAAGGCGTCCGCCTGTTCCTGTGTGGGGCTGGTCTCGTTCCACGGATAGACCATGGTCAGCGGGGCCGTGATGCCCGCGATGGTTTCACGCATATCCGCGATCAGATCGTCATAGGCGAGCTGGCCGGAGACGCGCAGGTCCGCATCCTTCGTCCATTCGCGCAGCAGCAGCAGCTTGCTCTTGTCGACGACATAGCCGGCGAGCGCGCTTTCGGTCATCTGCGCGGCTTGCGGCGTGCCCTGTGCAGCGGCCATGGCATCGCGCAGCATGCGGGCCTGCGGTTCGATCGTTTCCGGCGTTGCGCCGGCTGGAGCGACGGCGGCCCCATACCAGGGGAGCGAGTCCACGATCATCAGCCTGCCGGGCAGATCCGGGTGATCGGCGCCGAGCATCAGCGCGACCAGCCCACCCAGCGAATGGCCGACCACGGCGGGATGGTCGATATGGTTGGCCTCGATATAGCGGGCCAGTTCCTCGACCAGCGGCTGCAGCACCGGGCCGTCGGCATTCGGCCCCGCCGGTTCGCCAAAACCTTTCACCTGCACCAGATGCAGGCGGTACTCGCTCTTGAGCTGCTCGGCATTGCCGCGCCATACCTCGCGCGTGGTGGAAAGGCCGGGGATCATGATCACGTCCGGTCCCTCGCCCACGATCTCCACGCTGAAGCGCGTCGGGCTGAAGGCCTCCTGCGCCAGCGCGGTGCGCGGCGTGAAGCTGAGGAAGATGTAGAGGCAGGCCAGCAGCAGGGCGAACAGAGGCACCACGGATCGGCCCGTGAGGGCCGCCGTCTCGGTCTTGCGGGTCATGTTTCCTATTCCCTTTCTATGCGCTCAGTCGCGCAGGAAGATTTCCTCGATCGGCAGGCCGAACAGGTCGGCGATGCGGAAGGCGAGCGGCAGCGAGGGATCGTATTTGCCCGTCTCGATGGCGTTCACGCTCTGGCGCGAAACCTCGAGCTTGTCGGCAAGCGCCTGCTGGCTCCACTCGCGCTCGGCGCGCAGCACGCGGAGGCGGTTCTTCACCAGCACCACCCGGCGCTGCCCAGGGTCAGCTTGTTGAAGCCGGCGCCCAGGCCGAGCCCGAAGAACCACAGGATCGCCACGTAATAGAGCTCCACATTGGGCACGAGGCCGAACTCCTGCAGGAAGCCCCACACGCTGGCGACGGACAGGGCGAAGGCCGTTGCGAAGAGCGACTGGCGCACCAGCAGCATGCGCAGGAATTCGTCCTTCTGTTCGATGATGAACATGCCGATGGCATAGAAGGCGCCGACCAGCGAAAGGCCCGGCAGCAGCGCCAGCAGCCATAGCAGCGGGCCCGAGACCATGCCGTTGTTGAACAGATGGGCCCCGCCGATCAGCGTCACCATATAGGCGCCCATCGAGACGGAAAGCCGTGTCACATAACGGCGCGCGGCCGGGCTGGATGGCAGCGCCATGTTCAGGCCTCCCGGCGCGGCAGGCAGGATTTGCCGCCATCGCTCAGCGACATCACGGCGAGGACCGGGATGATCACCAGCAGGGTCCGCGTCAGATCCTCGCTCAACGCGCCGACATGGCCGGCCCAGGCGATATCGATCATGGCGATGGCCCAGCCGAGCCCCTTCAATATGTTCTTCATTGGTCAAGCTCCCTTGCTATGATGTCAAGGTAACTGGACATTATATACTTGACAAAGCAGCCCTGTGATGTAGGGTGTGGCTATGGATACGAACATCTATGCCCCTCGCTTTCTCGATGCGGACAAGGCCCGCGAACACCTTGAGGCGCTTAACTGGCCCAACGGACCGGTGTGCCCTCACTGCAAGTCGATGAACGCGACCCGGCTTGAAGGCGGCAAGCACCGCCCCGGCCTAATTCAGTGCAACGATTGCCGCCAGCAGTTCACCGTCACTGTCGGCACCGTGTTCGAACGCTCCAAGGTTCCGCTCAACAAGTGGCTTCTCGCCACGCACCTGCTTTGCTCAAGCAAGAAGGGCATGAGCGCCCATCAACTGCACCGTATGCTCGGCGTCACCTACAAGACCGCTTGGTTCATGGCCCACCGTATCCGCGAAGCCATGAAGCCCACCGATGACGGCCCTATGGGCGGCGAAGGCGGCACCGTGGAAGCCGATGAAACCTATTGGGGCAAGAACCCCGATATGCAGGATAACCGCATGGCTATCCGCCGCATGAACCGTATCGTCTCGCTGGTGGATCGCACCACCGGGCGCGCTACCAGCGTTGTCTTCAACGAGGCGTTCAATCCCGACACTATCGGGCGCTATCTCTACACCCGCGTAGATCGCAAGAGCCGCCTCATCACCGACGAAGCCCACGCCTACAAGGCTCCGGGCCGCGAGTTTGCCAAGCATGAAGCCGTCAATCATACCGCCAAGGAATATGTGCGCGGCGATGTGACTACCAACACCATCGAAGGCTTCTTCGGCATCTTCAAGCGCGGGATGCGCGGCGTCTATCAGCATTGCGGACAGCAGCACCTGCAGCGCTATCTGTCAGAGTTCGATTTCCGTTATTCCAACCGTTCCGCGCTTGGAATCGAAGATACGGAACGTGCAGACATTGCCCTTCGCGGTATCGTCGGCAAGCGCCTCACCTATCGGCGGACTAACGCGCTCGCAGCCTGAACTAAAACTGCCCCGTTCTATTGGAGAAAAGCGCAAGCGCTGGACGCGCTAGGTGGGGATAAACCCTTGCCCAGACTCGCTTATTTGTCGCTGCTATGATCGATGTCGAATCGGACCGGGTGAATCAGACCCGGTCCGACCGTAGAAATCGCTGCTGGGAGCGACCTCATGTTTGCAATTACCGTGTGCTTGAATGCATCGCCTTGGTCAATCCCAGCAGCACAATTGGGAACAGAATCATGGCTTGGTATGCAGTAAGCTACGACCTTCGCAAAGAATATAGCCCAGAGGCATGGCAGCGCATCGGACAAGCGCTACGCACCGCGTTCGATTGGTGTACGCCGCTTTACAGCTTCTGGATCATTGAGACAGGTCTTGCCCCATCTGGGGTCATAGATACCCTCCTGCACCTCGGCGCGATCGACGACAATGACGGCGTGGTGGTGCTCGAAATCACAGGCAAGGGAAATTTCCGTCGCGTCCACGACCGGAAGTGCGCTGATTGGCTCAACAGTCATTTGACCCTCGCTTAGCCTCTCTAGGGCGAGCTTCGGCTCGCCCTTTTTTGCGGGCCGTCCCCAATGGGGTGGTAGGCTCGTGCTTCTTGTGCGGAGTTTTCAGCATCCGCTTGAGCACTTCGTCTTCTTTGTAATCGGTGTTTGTCATAATGAACCCACAGGCTATCGACCAGGCCCGCGCGCGCCACGCCAAGGCCACAAAAGCACTCGCCTCACTGGAAGCGGCCACGAACTTTCGCGAAGCAGAAGAAGCATGGACCGACTTCCTGCTCGCCTGTTCCACGATCTACACCAAGCTGGAGCAGGGGGCAAAAGATAGCGGGACGAGCGCGGCCTGGTTCGGCAGAAAGAAGAAAGAGCGCAAAGATGACCCGCTTCTACGATATCTACACTTTGCGAGGAACTGCGATGAGCATGGTATCGAGCCAGTGACGAGGCGCGACGATGGAAGCGCGGACCACAATCGTGCGTTACCCTTCAACAAGCGAACGAATCTTAGAATTTGCAAAGTTAATAAGGTGACGGGCAAGCCAGATGGGAATTGGATGGAAGCGGTTGTACACGGCCCTATGCTTAAGACATGCACCGCTCATGACAGACGCTATAACGATCATTGCGATCCGCCGAGTTTCCATCTGGGGAAGCGCATTGCCTTCAACTTCCCCAAAGACATTGGGCAGCTCGCGCTCGTCTACCTTGGCAAGATGATTGAAGAAGCGGAGCAGCTAGCTTGTTGAACGGCCTTCGGTGACCATTGCCACATAAACGGTGCGGACCAAGTCGGCCAGCGGCGCGCCGATACAATGCTCGCGAGCAGCATACACCCCCGCCTCCACCATCGCGGGCGTAATCTCGATTTCACCCTGAGAAAGAGCCGCCGGCCTGTCACGCCCGCCCTGTTTATCAATGTCAGTTTGCTTTGTCATGTATATAATGTCCAGTGTCATTGACATAGTGACGCGTGACCTTGATGGGTTAATGCCGCTCACGCGCGGGCAATATCCTGAAAAACGACACAAAAAGCCCGCCCGTCACCATGTGGACGGGCGGGCTCGAGGCTAGCGGCACGACCCGATGTGCCGCCGGAGTAGTTCGTCAGAAAGTCTTCTTCAGGCCGATGCGGACCTGCCGGGGCTCCATGATTCGGCTGTTGCGGCCATCGACGCCGTCCACCGGCTCGCCGGGCAGGCGGGTGGTGTAATAATAGTCGATGTCGTCGCCCTTGGAATCGAGGACGTTGAGCAGCTCTGCGGTGATCTCGAAGCCGTGGAAGTTCTGCGGCGTCCAGGCGGCGCGCAGGTTCACCGTGGTGGCCGCCGCGCCGCGCTGGGAATTGTCCTCGATCAGCGGGTGGGGGCCGAGATAGCGAATGCGGCCGGAGACGTTCCAGTTGGGGAAGATCGCCGACACGCCGAGCTCGCCCGAACTTTCCAGCGCGCCGGGCACGTGGTTCTCGCCCTTGGGCAGGCCGACATAATGGGCGCTGGACCCGGTCCAGACGCCGTCAAAGGCCAGCCAGCTATTCGGCTTCCAGAAAGCGGTCAGTTCGTAACCGTGCCGCCGGCCCGGATCGCTGGGCTCCACGGCGCCGGAATCGCCGACATAGATCAGCTCGCTGCCAATATAGCTCCACCAATAGACGCCGGTGAAGATGAGGCCGCCGCGTTCGACGCGCGCGCCCACTTCCTTGAAGTTCCCTTTCACGAGGCCCGGCGCGGGATCGTCGGGATTGGTCACGCCGCGCGCGTCGTTCGAATGGAAGCCCTGGCCGTAATTGGCATAGACGGCGAGCCCGTCGGCGATCTCGTAATTCACGCCGATCTTTGGCGTGAACAGGCTGTCGTTCACATCGCCGCTCCAGGCGTCGCCGCCGGTTCCGGTGGTCTCGAATTCGTAGAAATCGCCGCGCGCGCCGCCGATCACCATCAGCCGTTCCGTGGGGCGGAAGATCGCCTCGGCATAGAGCCCGGCGGAGCGTTCGGTGACGTCGAAGGCGTTGACGGTGGAGAGGATCGCCCTGTCCTGCGTGTGATCGAGCCCGACCGGCGAGATGTCGTCCACCCGCACTTCGGCGCCGGCGCGGAAGGTGAGCAGGTCGTTCAGCTCGAAAGTCCGCTCCGCCCGGCCGCCATAGGTCCAGCGTTCCTCATATTGGCGAAGCTGGTCGCCATTGACCTGGTCGTCGAGGAAGAAGGTGAAGTTGGAGAATAGCGACCAGTCGTAATGCTGCACATAGGCCGACAGCCGCCAATCGTCGGAATCGTAGGTCGCCGCGAAAATCTCGCGTTCCGTTCTGCCGCGCAGCGACGGATCGAGGCTGCAGAAGCGGTCCGCGCACAGATCCGTACCCACGGCGCGTTCGGGGATCTGCTCCGTCGGCGCCCATGTCGCGTCATAGATATTGGCAGACACGCGCAGCGTCCCGTCGCCGAGCGGGACCGAGTATTTGAGATAGCCCGAATAGCCGTCGAAATCCTCGGGCAGTTGCCAGGGGCCGTTATTGAACTTGGCCTGGCCCACGAAGAGCAGGTCGCCGCTGCCGACCTTGGCCGAGCCGCCGGCGACGAAGCGACGATAGTCGTAGCTGCCGATCTCGGCGAGCGCGAACGGCTCGACCCTGTCCTTGGTGGTGATCGTGGCCGAGCCGACGAAGCCGAAATCGCCCACATCGGCGCGATAGGGCCCCTTGCGGTAGTCCACCCGCGCCACCGTCTCGGGGATCAGTCCGTTCACGTCGAGATAGCCCTGGCCGTGGCCGTGGGTGCGGAAGTTCATCGGCACGCCGTCCAGCGACAGCGAGAAGTCCGTGCCGTGGTCGAGATTGAAGCCGCGCAGGAAATACTGGTTGGCCTTGCCGCCGCCGGAATGTTGCGTGGCGATCAGGCCCGGCGTCGCCTCCAGCAATTCGCCGGGGCGCAGCAGCGGGCGCACTTCGATATCCGCGCCGGCCACGCCGCCTTCGCTCGCCGCGCCGGCGATGCCGATGCGCTTCTCGCCGCGGCCATAGACATAGATGACAGCGTCTTCGTCGTTCGCGTTGTCCGTGGCCGCGGTCGCACCGCTTTGTGCATCGCTTGCCTGTTCGGACGATTGCGCCATTGCCGGCGCGTTGAATGCGAGGAGTGCCGCGGCAGCGACACCGCCGCAAAGTGCTTTTTTCAACTTCCCATCCCAGATCAGTTTCATTCGGTCAGGATGCGATCTGATCAGCAGCTCTCGCTATTGAAAGTTAATTACGGTAATCGCCCGTTACACGAACGTTACATCGGGGAATTGGCCGAATGGGGCTGGGGATCGGACGGAGGAGCGAGGTCGAAGGGCAGGGCGAGCGCGCCTTTGCCGCCGAGGTCGAGCGCTTGCGGCTCGCGGGCGTGCCCGGGGAGAGTGGCAGGCTGCGCGAATTGTTCGATTTCCTCGCCGGGCGCGGCGCCGATGCCGGATCGGTCTCGCAGGCCGAGATTGCCGAACAGGTATTCGGGCAGACCGACACCGAAGGCGACGATGCCACGGTGCGGGTCTATATCCACCGCCTGCGCAAGCGGCTCGAGGATTTCTACGCCGGCGAGGGCGACCGGCTGGGCGAGCCCCGCCTCGCCATTCCCGCAGGCACCTATGCGCTGCGGCTGCAGGACGGCGCGGCGGAGAGCGAGGAGCCGGAGCCCGGCGGGCCGGTGATGCTGCCACGCCGGAAAATGCTGCTTCCGCTGCTCGGCGTGCTCGGGCTCGCACTCGCCGGGGGCGGCTTCCTGGCGGGCCGCATCCAATCGGAAAGCGCGGAAGCACCGCCCGCCAATGCGCTGTGGCAGCCCTTCCTCGATTCCCAGCGCCCGACGCTGATCGTGCTCGGCGACTATTACATTTTCGGCGAGATCGATCCTGTCCGGCCCGAGGACGGACGGCTGATCCGCGATTTCCGCGTCAATTCGCCCACCGATCTCGTGCGGATGCAGGATCTCGACCCCCAGCATTTCGACAATGCCGAGGATGTCGGGCTCAATTACCTGCCCTTTTCCGCGGCCTATGGCATGCAGGAGATCGTGCCGGTGCTCGCCCGCGGCGGGCGCCAGGTCAGCATCTTGTCCGCCTCCCAGCTCGAGCCGGACATGCTGAACTATTTCGACATCGTCTATATCGGCCTGTTCAGCGGCATGCACCTGCTGGAAGACGTGAACTTCATGAATTCCAATTTCCAGCTCGGCGAAAGCTATGACGAGCTGATCGATATCGGCTCCGGCAAGAACTATATCAGCGAGGAGGCGCGGCGGCTCGCTTCGCCCGCCTATTATCGCGATTACGGCTATATTGCGCGATTCCGCGCGCCCAGCGGGGCGCTGGTGGCGGTCATCGCCGGGGCGCGCGACACCGGCCTGCGCGGCGTGGCGCCGCTGGCGACCGCGCTGCCGCTGGCTCCCGAACTGGAGGAACCATCCTCCAAGGGCGCGGCCTTCGAGGCGCTGTACCAGATCACCGGCCAGCAGGGCGCCGATCTGTCCGAAAAACTGCTGGCGGTGCAGGAGCGCCCCTGACCGAGAATAACCGCTTGTCGCAGGACAAGCCTTAGCTTGCCATTCACCTTCTCCCCCCTACATTACGCAGGGTATGGTAAGGACTTTTGGATGAGCGATAATCGCGAGCCGGAAAACGGCGGCAATCCCTGGATGAAGAGCCTGATGGTGTGGGGCGGGATTTTCCTCGCCCTGCTGCTCGTCGTCTCGATGTTCGGCAGCCCGCGAGAGGCGGCCGGCACTCAGCTGCGCTATTCGGATTTCCGCGAGAAAGTGGCCGAAGGCAGCGTGCAGGAAGTGCAGATCGGGCAGGACCGGATTTCCGGCAAGCTCAAGAACGGCTCCACCTTCTCGACCATCCCGGTCGCCAATGACACGGACCTGACCCGCCTGCTCGAAGCCAATGGCGTGCAATATTCGGGCGAGGCGCCGGAACAGCAGAGCGTGCTGCTGTTCATCCTGCTCCAGTCGCTGCCGTTCCTGCTGATCCTCGGCGTCGCCTTCTTCGCCTTGCGACAGGTGCAGAAAGGCGGCGGGTCCGGGGCGATGGGTTTCGGCAAATCCAAGGCCAAGCTGCTGACCGAAAAGCAGGGCCGCGTCACTTTCGAGGACGTGGCCGGCATCGACGAGGCGCGCGAGGAATTGCAGGAAATCGTCGAATTCCTGAAGGATCCGCAGCGTTTCTCCAAGCTCGGCGGCCAGATTCCAAAGGGTGCGCTGCTGGTCGGTTCGCCCGGCACCGGCAAGACGCTGCTCGCCCGCGCGATCGCGGGTGAGGCGCGCGTGCCCTTCTTCACCATTTCCGGTTCGGACTTCGTCGAAATGTTCGTCGGCGTCGGCGCCAGCCGTGTGCGCGACATGTTCGAACAGGCCAAGAAGAACGCGCCCTGCATCGTCTTCATCGACGAAATCGATGCGGTCGGCCGCCATCGCGGCCACGGCCTCGGCAATTCCAACGATGAGCGCGAGCAGACGCTGAACCAGCTCCTGGTCGAGATGGACGGTTTCGAGGCCAATGAAGGCATCATCATCATCGCGGCGACCAACCGGCCCGACGTGCTCGACCCGGCGCTGCTGCGCCCGGGCCGTTTCGACCGCCAGGTCGTGGTCCCGGTGCCCGATATCGACGGGCGCGAGAAGATCCTCGCCGTGCATATGAAGAAGGTGCCGCTGGCGCCGGACGTGAACCCGCGGGTAATCGCGCGCGGCACGCCGGGCTTCTCCGGCGCGGACCTCGCCAATCTCGTCAACGAAGCCGCCCTGCTGGCCGCGCGCCGCAACAAGCGCCTCGTGGCGATGCAGGAATTCGAGGATGCCAAGGACAAGGTCATGATGGGCGCGGAACGCCGCTCCATGGTCATGACCGAGGACGAGAAGAAGATGACCGCCTATCACGAGGCGGGCCATGCGATCGTCGCCGTGCACGAGCCGGCTTCCGATCCGATCCACAAGGCCACGATCATCCCGCGCGGCCGCGCGCTGGGCATGGTCATGCGCCTGCCGGAGCGGGACAATTACTCCTACCATCGCGACAAGATGCACGCGAACCTCGCGGTCAGCATGGGAGGCCGCGTGGCGGAGGAACTGATCTTCGGCCACGACAAGGTTTCGAGCGGCGCCAGCTCCGACATTTCCTATGCCACCAGCCTCGCCCGCAACATGGTCACCAAATGGGGCATGTCCGACAAGCTCGGCCCGCTCCAGTATGAGGACCAGCAGGAAGGCTATCTCGGCATGGGCGGTTCGCAGCGGACCATGGCCAGCGACGAGACCAACAAGCTGATCGACGCCGAAATCCGCTCGCTGGTGGACGAATCGCACAAGCGCGCGACCGACATCCTGACCCAGCATAAGGAACAGCTCCACCTGCTGGCCCAGGCAATGCTGGAATATGAGACGCTGACGGGCGACGAGATCAAGAAGCTGCTGGAAGACGGCAAGATCGAGCGGCCGGACGAGCCGCGCGGGCCGATCTCCGTGCAGCCTGTCCACGGTTCGGCGATCCCCAAGGCGGGCAAGCGCTTCGGCAGCGAAGGCGGGGCCGCGCCGCAGGGCGCCTGAACCAGTTCCTCGCGTGAAGGCTGATCGAATGAATGAAAGGCCGCCCGGCTCTCCATGCCGGGCGGCCTTTTCATTGCCCGTTGCCTGCGGTGCGGCGCTGACGCGGCTGGGGACGCTGGCGGCGGCTCTGCTGCTCGCCGTGGCGCCGGCGGTGAGCGAGGCGGCGGTGCCCGTCTGCGGTTACGAGGTCGTGCACGAATATCCGCATGATCCGACCGCCTTCACCGAAGGCCTGCTCTATCGCGACGGCCTGCTTTACGAGAGCACGGGCCGGCTCGGCGTTTCGCGGATCATGGTCCGCAAGCTGGATAGCGCGGAGCCCGTGCGGCAGGTTTCCATCGATCCCACCTATTTCGGCGAAGGGCTGATCGATTGGGGCGACGAGCTGATCAGTCTCACCTGGCGGGATGGCATAGGCTATCGCTGGGACCGTGAGACGCTGGAGAAGCGCGGCTGGTTCCGCTTCGGCGGCGAAGGTTGGGGCATGACTCGCAATGCCGGCACGATCTACCAGAGCGACGGAACCTCCTCCCTGCTGCTCCGCGATCCGGAAACCATGACGGTGACAGGCGCTCTGGCTGTCACCGCCGATGGCGCGCCGGTGAGGAATCTCAACGAGCTCGAATGGATCGGCGGGGAGATCTGGGCGAATATCTGGCTGACCGACCGGATCGCCCGCATCGATCCCGCAACCGGCGAGGTGAAGGCCTGGGTGGACCTGGCGGGCCTCGCAGCCGAGGCCGGGGTGACGGATCCCGACGCGGTCCTAAACGGCATCGCCTATGACGCGAAAGGCGGGCGGATCTTCGTGACGGGCAAGGACTGGCCGCTGCTGTTCGAAATCCGCCTCGCCGCGCCCTGCGCCATCAGCCCATAGCGCCGAGCAGCAGCAGCAGGTTCACGAACAGGCTGATAATGATGAAGATGAACACGGTCAGCACCACCGTGCGCCAGACGGCGGAAAAGCGCGACAGGCCGTAAGCCCCCTTGAGCTGGCGATAGATATGCCAGAGCGGGACTGAGGTCCCGAACAGCAGCACCCATCCGCTGCCGAGCCCGAGCTGCGCGAGGATCGTCAGCAGGACGAACAGCAGCGTCATGAAGCTCAGCGAATAGGTAACGAACACCGCGTGGTCATAGGCCCCGAAGCGCCGCCGCCAGGCGAAGATCAGCCAGACGAAGGGGATCGACAGCGGGATCAGCAGCCAGGAGAATTTGTAGCTGTTGGACTGCAGCTTGTAGAGCATCAGCGAAGGGTTCTTCTGCCACTTCTCGATCCCGTGATCGAGGAAGGGCGAGCCGGTGCGCACGGATTCGATGCCCTTGCTGAGCTGGACCGGGCCGCCGGCCATCAGGCCGGTTTCCTTGACCGCCGTCTCGCCGATCGCGAGCCCGTCAAGCTGCTGCTGCACCACCGTGCGTTGCGGATCGCCGGCGGGCAGCTTGGCGAGTTCCTCCTCCAGCGCCTTGCGCGTTCCGGCGATGCCTTCCTTGGCCTTTTCGATATCGGCCGGCTTGACCTGCAGCGTCGTGTCCGACGGGTCGAGATCGGTCGGCGCGCCGATCCCGGCGACCTGGAACACGGCGAACATCAGGAACACCGAGAACAGGAACAGCGCCATAGGTGAGACGAAGCGGGCCCGCTCCCCGTCGATATAGCGGCGCGTCAACTGGCCGGGCCTGGTGGCGAGCAGCGGCACGGTGTGCCAGGTCTTGCCCTCGAAATGCAGCGCGCCATGCAGCAGGTCGTGCAGGAAGGCGCTCATCGAGCGGTGGATATGCGCAGTCTGCCCGCAGGCGTGGCAATAGGGGCCGACGCGTTCGGTCCCGCAATTGAGGCAGGCGCCGGCGAAATCGTGCTCCGCGTCCGCTTCCCCGGCCTTGGGTTCGACGGCGCGGGCGAACATGCCGCCTTCGAACACCGTGCCGATTGAATCCAGTATGCTCATCGGGCCCCCGACCTCGCCCCCAACCTAATATGCGGCACTCTATCGTGCGCCGCAGCAAAGCTGCAAGCCGCTGTTTCGCCTATTGCCGCGAGGCCAGCTTGCGCTCGATCGCAGTCCATAATTGCGCGAAGCCGCGCGCGGCGGGCGAGTGCGGGGCGAAGGCGCCGACGGGCTCCTGCCGCACCGCGCATTGCTCGATCGCGCTGGCCAGCGGAATGGCCGGCCAGGTGGGGTTCTCCTCGCGCGCCTGGCGATGCAGCGCCCGCCGCCGGTCGAGCATGGAGGTGACGGGCAGGATCGGCGGATGCACCTTGGCATGGCGGCGGATCTCCTTGGTCACGATCTCGAAGGCGCGGCTCGACAGCGGCGAGGGCGGCAGCGGCACGATCACCAAGGTCGCCGCGCGCACCACTTGCGCGCTGATCTCGTTGAGCACGGGCGGGCAGTCGAGGATGATGCGATCATACCGCTTGGAGAGTTCCTCCCCCAGCTTGGCCAGCCGCTTGCGCTTGCCGATCCGCGACAGCATCGAATCCAGCTCGCGCAGGCTTTCATCGGCGGGCAGCAGGTCGAGCCGGGGAATGCCGGTCTTCTGGATCAGGTGCTCGGGCGTGGCGTCCTTGGAGAACACGCTTTCCGCCGTGCGCTTCTTCTTCGGATCGATGCCGAGCAGGAAGCCGGCGCCGCCCGCCGCGTCGAGATCCCAGAGCAGCGTCTTGCGGCAGGAGATCGTGGCAGAGCACCAGGCGAGATTGGTGGCGATGGTGGTTTTCCCCACCCCGCCCTTCACGCTGTAAACCGCAATCACCGCCATCGAAATATTATCTCCCGCACTTCAGCCTGCCGCAAGCAGTGTTACAGTTCGATGACGAATTCCAGCGCGTCCCCCTCCGGGTCATTCCGCGGTCATTAGGCGCCTGAGCGCCGCGCAAACGAAAAGGGCCGCACCTCGCGGTGCGGCCCCTTGCAGTGCCGGGTTACGGCGGAATGTCAGCCTTCGTAATCGCCGCCGATCGAGGTCGAACGGGCAGGCGCAGCGGCAGACAGGCGCATGGCCTCCGCCGACTGGCTGAGCGAACCGATTTCGTCCGCTTCGTCCTCTTCGTCGGGCAGGACGCGCTGCAGCGACTGGACGACGCTCTCATGCAGGTGCTTGGGCCGCACGGTCTGCTCGGCGATCTCGCGCAGGGCGACGACCGGGTTCTTGTCACGGTCGCGATCGACGGTGAGCTCGGCCCCGCCCGAAATCTCGCGCGCACGCTGCGCGGCGAGCAGGACGAGATCGAAACGGTTGGGCACCTTGTCGATGCAATCTTCGACGGTAACGCGCGCCATGGGGCACTCCGTAATCTGCGGGTTGTCCGGAAAGCGAGCCACATAGGCGGCGGGGCCCGATCCGTCAAGGTTTCCCCGGCGGCCGCGCCTGCTAGGGGAGGCGCATGACCGACTCCGCCCAACGCCGCGAAGCCATGCCGCAGGCCGTGGGCGATTATCGCGATCCCGCGCCCTTCTTCCACCGCACACAGGATGTCGAGCTGGGCTTCTATCCCGCCGGGGCGGACCGGATGCGCGTGCTGCTGGAACTGATCGGCGGGGCGCGCCGCTCGCTCAAGCTCGCCTTCTATATCTTCGCGATGGACGAGGCGGGCGGCGTGGTGCGCGATGCGCTGGCCGAAGCGGCCGCGCGCGGCGTTTCCGTGACACTGATCCTCGACGATTTCGGCTCCGAGGCGGACGATATCTTCCTCGCCCCGCTGATCCGCGAGGGCGGGCGGGTGCAGCGTTTCGGCCGCCGCTGGAATGCCCGCTACCTGATCCGCAACCACCAGAAGATGGCGATCGCCGATGGCGAGAGGGCGATGATCGGCGGCTTCAATATCCGCAATTCCTATTTCGATCCGCCGGCGGTGAATGGCTGGAACGATCTGGGCGTCACCGTCTCGGGCGGCCGGGCGGTGGCGGAACTGGCCCAGTGGTTCGCGCTGCTGGAAGGCTGGACATCGGGCAAGCCGGTGAAAGTGCGCACGGTGCGCCGGCAGGCGCGGGCCTGGGATCCGGGCAGCGGCGTGGTGCGCTGGCTGATGGGCGGGCCGTCCGAACGGCTCAGCCCCTGGGCGCGCAGTGTGATCGGCGAGATCGAACAGGCCCACAGGCTGGACATGATGATGGCCTATTTCTCGCCGCGCCGGGGCCTTGCCCGGCGTATCGGGCAAGTGGCGAAGCGCGGCTTCGCGCGGCTGCTGCTGCCCGCCAAGTCCGACAATGGCGCGACGATCGGCGCATCGCGCGCGCTTTATGGCCGGCTGATGCGGCAGGGCGTGGAAATCTACGAGTTCGAGCCGTGCAAGCTGCACACCAAGCTCATCGTGGTGGACGATGCGGTCTATGTCGGCTCGGCCAATTTCGACATGCGCAGCCTCTATCTCAATCTCGAACTGATGCTGCGGATCGAGGATGCCGGGCTGGCGGAGACGATGCGCGAATTCATCGCCGGCCATCTGCCCGCCTCGACCCGGATCACCGAGAACCTGCATCACCAGCGCTGGACCTTCTGGAACCGGATACGCTGGACGCTGTGCTGGTATCTGGTGACCGTGGTCGATTACACGGTGACGCGGCGGCTCAATCTCGGGCTCAGATTCCCGGCCGATCCGCTGCCCGATTAGAGGGTGCCCCAGCCCGATGAATGCCGGCCCGATGAATGGAGAAATTCGATGCGATCCCGCCTGATCCTGCCCGCCGCCCTCGCGATGCTGGCGGCCTGCTCTTCCCAACCGGCGGAGGACAAGGAAGCGCCGCCCAGTCCGACCCCGGTCCTGAGCGACCCGGATTTCGGCCAGCCCGGCGCTCTGGATGCGCAGGATATCGAACAGGCCGCGCTGGATGGCGAACTCGGCTGCAGCTTCACGCCCGCCGGGGCCGATGCACCGGCGCTGGTGGCGAAGGGCTGGGCCGGGATCGACAAGGCTTCGCAGGGCGTGCTCAAGATCGACGGCGCGGCGCTGCCGGTGCACACGCAGGAGGCCAAGGGTTTCGGGGCGATGGTGCGCGGCGCGCAATTCCTCGGCGGAGACCTGATCGCCGTGGTGCAGCCGGATTCGCCGGACGATGCCGATCCGGGGGAAGGCAGCACCTACAAGGCGCAGCTGCGGATCACCCGGCCGAGCGATGGCCGCATGGCGGCGATCGCCGGCGAGTGGACCTGCGGGCCCTAGGCCGGGCCGGTTCCCGCCGGGCGTGTGACACTCGATGCCCGAAAAGTGCAGGCTGACGGGGCGCGTCACAGCCATGCTCCGTCACCGGAGAGGCCGGCGCGGTCCAGCCGCCGCAAAAGGCGCAGAAGCGCGGAATTGCGCGGTTTGCGCCGGGCGCGGATGAAGCGCCCGTGCCGCATCGTCACCACCCACGGGCCTTCGATCGCCCATTCCTGCAGCTCTTCGGGCGTAACCTTCCGCGCGGCGGGATCGCGCCCCGCGCGCTGCGCCGCCACGGCATCCCACGCATGGGCAAGGCTCTCCGCCCCGGCGCAACGCCGCAGGCGATAGGCCGCCATCCGGCTCATCCCCACGCGCCGCGCCGCTTCCGCCACGCTGCCCGTTTCCGCCAGCCAGCCGATGAAATGCGCCTGCCGTGCGGGCGTCCACCCATCGGCGCGCTCGCGCAGCGGCACGGCGAGGAAAGGCGGCACGCGGGCGAAGGCGGGCCAGCGTGGATGGCGGCAGGGCAGGTGAGGTTGTGGGCGGGGCTCGGCCATGCGGCAAGGCTGGACGAGCGGCGGGGATGTAGGAAAGCGGGGCGGTATCGGCCCGCCGGTGGGTCAGCTCGTCAGTCGTAGCCGCCCTGATATTCGCCTTCCGCAAGATCGGAGAAGCGGGTGATCTTGGGCTCGAAGCGCAGCCGGATGCGGCCGGTCGAACCGTGGCGCTGCTTGGCCACGATCAGTTCGGCGAGGCCGTGCACCCGCTCCATCTCGGCCGCCCAGGCGGTGTGGGCTTCATGCGCCTGCACGTCGGTATCGCCGGCCGGCAGCTTCGGCTCGCGCAGGCCGACATAATAATCCTCGCGGAAGACGAACCACACCATATCGGCATCCTGCTCGATCGAGCCGGATTCGCGCAAATCGGACAGCATCGGCTTCTTGTCGTCGCGCTGCTCCACCGCGCGGCTGAGCTGCGACAGCGCGATCACCGGCACGCCCAGTTCCTTGGCCAGCGTCTTCAGCCCGCGGCTGATCTCGGAGATTTCGTTCACGCGATTGTCCTGCGCGCGGCCGCTGCCCTGCAGCAGTTGCAGGTAATCGACCACCACCAGCCCGATATCGTGCCGCCGCTTGAGCCGCCTTGCGCGGGTGCGCAGCGCGCCGATGGTGAGGGCGGGCGTATCGTCGATATAGAGCGGCAATTCGGCCAGCCGCTGGCTGGCATAGGACAGCTTCTGGAAATCGTCGCGGCTGATCTTGCCCATGCGCAGGGCTTCGCTGGAGATTTCCGCTTGCTCGGCCAGGATACGCGTGGCGAGCTGGTCGCTGGACATTTCGAGGCTGAAGAAGGCCACGCCCGCACCGACCGATTTCTCGATCCCGTCGCGCTGGTCGCGCAGCAGCCGGTCGGCGCAGTTGAAGGCGATATTGGTGGCGAGCGAGGTCTTGCCCATGCCCGGACGCCCGGCGAGGATGATAAGGTCGGAATCGTGCAAGCCGCCGACCTTCTCGTTGACCGAGCTGAGCCCGGTGGTCTTGCCCGAGACATGGCCGCCCGAATTGATCGCCGTTTCGATCATTTCCAGCGCCTTGCTGGTCGCGCCGCGGAAGCTTTCCGCTTCCGACGTGCCCGCCGCGCCTTCGGCCACGCGGTAAAGCGCGGCTTCGGCCTGTTCGATCTGCCGCAGCGGCTCGACATCCTCGGACGTGTCGAGCGCGCCTTCCACCAGTTCGCGGCCGACGCTCACCAGTTCGCGCAGCAGGGCCAGGTCGTAAATCTGCTGGGCCAGTTCGCGCGGGGCCAGCAGGCCCTGCCCGTCGGCGGTGAGCTGGGCGAGATAGGCGGTGCCGCCCATCTCCTGCATCGCCTCGTCGCCTTCGAAATAGGGCTTCAGCGTCACCGGCGTGACCACCATCTGCTTGTCGAGCAGCACGGCGATCCGGTCGAAGATGCGGGCGTGGATCGGGGCGAAGAAGTGTTCCGCGCGCAGCGGCACGACCAGCTCTTCCAGCACGCGATTGTCGATCAGCACCGCGCCGATAAAGGCCGCCTCGGCTTCCAGATTCGCGGGCAGGGCGCGGCCGGCGGCGCCCTCGGCATTGTCGGATGCGGCGGCAGAGCGGATCAGCAGGTCTTCGTCGGACATTCGCGCGTGATGCGCCCAGTCGAGTCCGGCCGCAAGGTCCGGCTGGAAAATGGCGGCTGTGGATAGCGGGGATGACCTCTTTCGCGTTTGCGAAAGCCCGGCCGCTCTGCGAAAGCAAGGGGTCCGATGACCGAGAACCATCCCTCCCAGCGCCCGGCCGAAAGCGCGCCCGATCGCCCGACCGACCGGATCGCGCGAATCGAGCTCGACGAGGCGACGATCCTGCGCCGCAGCGAGACGGTGGAGAATGAGCGGCAGGCCGCCTTGCGCGATCTGGAGGCGGATAATCGCTTCATCCCGCTGCGCGCGGTGGAGAACGGCCACAAGGGTCCGTGGTCGCTGCACCTGGCGGTGGTGGACGGGCGGCTGGCGCTGACGATTCGCGATGCGGACGGCGCGGATGCCGGGACGATCGGCCTCGGCCTCGCCCGCTTCCGCCGCGTGGTGCGCGAATATTTCGCGATCTGCGATTCCTATTACAACGCGCTGCGCAAGGCTTCCGCGCAGGAGATCGAGACGCTCGACATGGCCCGGCGCGGCATTCACGACCGGGCGACGCGGCAATTGCTGGAAGCGCTGGAAGACAAGGTCGAAACCGATTTCGACACGGCGCGGCGGCTTTTCACGCTGATCTGCGTGCTGCATATCAAAGCCTGAGGGACGGGCGGGGACATTAATGGGCAAGAAGCGGGCTTTCCCCTGGCGCTGGCGCATCGCGGGCTTTTTCCTGCTCGCGGCGATCGTGGCCGGCGGCTGGCTGTGGTGGCAGGGCCAGCACTGGGCACCCGCGCGCGCGGAATTCCCGGTGCAGGGCGTGCTGGTCGGCGCGAGCGACGGCGATGCGGATTTCCGGGCGATGCGCGCGATCGGCGCGGATTTCGTCTATCTCGAAGCCAGCGACGGCGCATCGGGCCGCGATCCGGCCTTCGCCCGCAATCTGGAACGCGTGCGGGCCAGCGGGCTGCGCTTCGGCGTGGTCCATAAATACGATCCCTGCGTCCCGGCGGAGAAGCAGGCGGCCAATTTCGTCACCATCGTGCCGCGTGACGACACGCTGCTGCCCCCGGCGATCGAGCTGAACAGGCTGGCCGACAAATGCGAGGACCCGATGCGTGAGGCGGCGGTGGAAAGCGAGCTGACCACTTTCCTCAACCAGGTGGAAGGCCATGTCGGCAAGCCGGCCGTGCTCAAGCTGTCGCGCGCTTTCGAGGAACGCTATGGCATGGCGGCGCGGATCGAGCGCGGCCTGTGGCTGGAGGAAGACTGGATGCAACCCGATTATGCCGGGCGGCCCTGGACATTGTGGACCGCCAATTCCTCGCTCCGCACGGCGGCCAGCCCGCATCCGCTGCGCTGGGTGGTGGCGCAGCCGTGAGCGACGATCACGCCCATTACCGCGACGAGCTGATCGCCGCCGCCCGCCACGCGGCGGAAGCGGCCTATGCGCCCTATTCCGATTTCCATGTCGGCGCCGCGCTGCTGTTCGAGGATGGCGAGATCGTCACCGGCGGCAATGTCGAGAATGCCAGCTACGGCCTCTCGCTTTGCGCCGAGACGGTGGCGGTCTCGAAAGCGATGGCGGGCGGCCGGCGCGGCGGGCTGGTGGCCGTGGCGGTGACGGGCCCGGGCGAGGACCCGATCACGCCCTGTGGCCGCTGCCGGCAGATACTGAACGAGATCGCCGCATTGGGCGGGACCGATCCGCTGGTGCTTTGCGTGGGCCCGCATGCGGTGCGCGAAGTGCATTTGTCGGACCTGCTGCCGATGGCTTTCGGGCCGGCAAGCCTCGACTAGTCTCCGGTCGCAGGCCCGCGCCGGCCATGGCCGGTGGTCATGCTCCGCAACACCCCGTCGCGCCGGATCAGGCCGTGCATCAGCGCCGCCGCCAGGTGGCCGAGGATCAGCGCGAAGAACAGCAGGGCCACCAGCGTATGCGCGCCGCGCAGCAGGGCATAGAGCGCCAGGTCGTGCGGCAGGATCGGCGGCAGGGCGAGGCCCTTGGCCAGCTGCACCGGATAGCCGCCCGCCGACAGCATGGCCCAGCCGATCAGCGGCAGGGCGATCATGCTGGCATAGAGCAGCACATGCGAGGCCTTGGCAAGGCGCGCCTGCAACGGCGGCAGGTCGGCGGGCAGGGCCGGCGCGCCGGTCAGCAGGCGCAGCGGCAGGCGGATCAGCACCAGCAGCAGGATCGCGATGCCGATCGGCCGATGCAGCGAGAGCAGCAGCGGATAGAGCGGCCCGGCGGTGGAGACCATGCCCACGCCGATGAACAGCATGGCCAGCACCATCGCCGCCAGCAGCCAGTGCAGCACGCGCAGGGCGGGGTGGAAATCGGGCGAATGGCGGCTCATTGCTCATGCTCCTGCTGCAGGTCCTCGCCCGCGGCGCTCGGCCCGGCGCCTTCGCCGGCGCGGCGGGTGAAGGATGAGGAATAGGTTTTCGATCGCGCTGCCAGCAGTGGATCGTCCGACAGGGCGATGCCCGGCGGCAAGATGGTCGGATCGAAATTGAGATCGCGGCAGGCGCCGCTTTCTTCCGGCTGGACCGAATTCACCACCAGCGTCCCGGCATCCACCGTCCGGTGCGGCCCGCTCCAGGCTATCGTGGCATTGTCCGTTCGGTCGTCCGGATTGGCGACGACGAGTTGCAAGTGCCAGCGCGACGGGCCCTTTGCCGTGCGCGCGATCATCTCGCGGAACAGGTAATCGCGCGGCAGCGTATCCAGCGCATCCTTGTCGAGCCCGGAAAGCGGCGCTTCCGGTTCCATCTGCCAGCGCACCGAGCGGCCCTGCCCGTCCCCGTCGATGAAGCGGAAGGCATTGATGCTGTAATAGGTGGCATTGGCGAAACTGTCCGGCAGGACGGCGCGCGCCATGTAATCCTGGAACGCCTTGATCTCCGGATGATCCGCGATCAGCGCCTGCATCGCGGCGGGATCGGGCTTGCCGGTCTGCGGATCGGGCCGCGTCGCGCGCTGCAGCGCGATGAAGGAAGCGACATCGGCCACCGGGAAGATCGGCGTGTGGTCCATCGCCATGCGCCATTCCTCGCCGCCCGGCGTCTTCAGCACCAGCGCCATCGAATGGAACACCTTGCGGCCATCGGCGGCGAAGGGATTGCCCCCGGCGACGGAGAAGCGCCCGATCACCGGATAACTGCCTTCCCGAAAGGCCTCCGCCCGCGAGAGCGCCGCGCCCGCGCCATTCGCCTCGAACTGGCCCGAAAAGCACAGGCCCTTGGCATGGGCGCGGCGATAGCCCGGATGCTTGCCGCCATTATAGTCGAGCGCGGCGGTCACATCGCCGCCATTGATACGCCGGGGGCCGATCCAGCCGGCGGCCCAGGCGAAACCGCCGATGAGAATGATGAGGATCGCGCCGATCAGCGCGAGCGGGCCTGCCGTGGCAGGGGTCTTGCGGGGCATGGAATCTTGTCCGGTCGTTGCAGTTACAAGGGCAGACGCAGGGCGAGCCGGCTTATTCCCCGAGGGCGAAAATAAATTCGCGGATGGAATATTTCGCGCTTCGCAGCGTCCATCCCCTATGATGCGCAGCATGCAGCCCGATGCCGAAACGATCGCGGCGCTCGAACCGCTGATCCCGCCGATGCGCCGCTATGCGCGGGCATTGCTGCGCGAGCCGGAGGATGCCGACGACCTGGTGCAGGACGTGCTGGAGCGCGCGCTGGCCCGCTGGCAGCAGCATCGCCGCGCCGCCAGCCTGCGGGCCTGGCTGTTCGCCATCCTACACAATCTCGCTATCGACCGGCTGCGCCAGCGCAAGCGGCGCGGCCGGCCGGAGCCGATCGAGACGGTGGAGGATGCCCGGCTCGCCACCCCGCCGGAGCAGGCATCCGGCATCGAGCAGGGCGATATCATGGCGCTCGTCGCTTCCCTGCCCGAAGACCAGCGTGTCGTGCTGCTGCTGATCGGCGTGGAGGACCTGACCTATGCCGAAGCCGCCGCCGTGCTCGACGTGCCGCTGGGCACCGTCATGTCCCGCCTCTCGCGGGCGCGGGAAAGGCTGCGGCAGATGATGGAAACAGGAGAACCTGCGGTGCCGCGACCCGATTTGGGGCCCGATCTGAGGATAGTGCGATGAGCGAGACGCCGGTGACCGAGGCGCAAATCCAGGCCTTTGTCGACGATCGGCTGACGCCCGAGCGCGAGGCGGCGGTGGCGGCATGGCTGGCCCAACATGAAGGCGAAGCGGACCGCGTGCGCGCCTATCGCGAGCAGCGCGACGCCTTGCGCGCGGGCCTCGCCCCGGTGCTGGACGAACCGCTGCCCGCCGCGCTCGACCTGCGCCTGCGCGGGGCGGCGAGCGCGCGCAGCCCGGCATTTGCCCGCCCCGCCGTCGCCGCCGCTGCGGCCGTGCTGCTCATGCTCGGCGGCGCGGGCGGATGGGCGCTGCGCGGGCTCGATATGCCGCCGACGGTGGGAACCGCGGCGCTCGCCCGCGAAGCGGCCGCGAGCTACATGGTCTATGCCAATGATCCCGCACGGCCGGTGGAGCTGGCGGCGGATCAGGGCGCGGCACTGGATGGCTGGCTGTCCAGCCGCCTCGCCCGCCCGGTCCAGGCGCCGGATTTGAGCAAGGCCGGGCTGCAACTGATCGGCGGCCGGCTCGTGCCGACCGAATTCGGCCCGGCTGGGCTCTATCTCTATCGCGACGAAGCCGGCCAGCGCGTGGCGCTCTATGTCCGTCCGATGAAGGTCGATGGCACGCATCGGATGACGAGGCGCGAGGAAAGCGGCGTGCCCGGCTGGACCTGGTCCGATGACGGGCTCGGTTTCGGCGTGTTCGGCGCGGCGCCGGCGGATGATCTGCACGCCACCGCCGACATGGTCCGCGCGCAATATCGCGCAACCTGAGCCGCCATCACCACCTTGCCTGTTCGCCAATCCGCAAACCGTGATATCCTGCCCCTCGCAGACGGCTGACGGCCCCGGCCGATCGGCTGCGCGGATGGAAGAGGATAGGTGGAATGCTGAATAAGGCGGATAATGAACTGCTGACCCGGATCGGCCCGGGAACGGCGATGGGCGCGATGCTGCGCGAATATTGGGTGCCGGCCTGCCGCTCGGCCAAGCTGGAAGCGGATGGCGCGCCCGAGCGGGTCCGCCTGTTCGGTGAGGATTTCGTCGCCTTCCGCGCCACCGATGGCCGCGTGGGTTTCATGCAGGCGCAATGCCCGCATCGCTGCGCCAGCATGGCGCTGGCCCGCAACGAGGATAACGGGCTGCGCTGCATTTTCCATGGCTGGAAATTCTCGGTCGAGGGCAAATGCGTGGATGCGCCGACCGAGCCGATGGGCCAGCGCGCGAAATTCGCCGAAAGCGTGCCGGTGCGCAGCCATCCGGTGCAGGAGGCGGGCGGGCTCGTCTGGGTCTATATGGGCGAGAAGGCCACGCCGCCGCGCTTCCCCGATTACGAATTCACCGACCTGCCCGACGATCACGTGCAGCCCTATCGCGGGATCATCCGCACCAACTGGCTGCAGGGGCTGGAGGCGCTGCTCGATTCGGCGCATGTCACCTTCCTGCATTCGACCAATCTCGGCAGCGCAGTGGGGCGCAATTTCTTCAAGGCCGAGAGCGATTTCATGCTCAATGACGGCGCGCCCGTCTTCGAATTCGACGAGCGGCCTTATGGCTTTCGCGAAGGGGCGATCCGCGAGGAGGGCGAGGCGGGGCTCTATGCCCGCGTGCGCGAGGTCTCGCTGCCCTTCTTCTCCTTCATCCCTTCCGCGCCGACCGGGCCGCGCATCGTCTGCTGTTCGATCCCGATCGACGATGTCACCACCGCGCAGTGGTATATCGCCTATGACACGGATGCGCCGCTGACCCGCGACCTGATGGGCGCCTTCGGCACATGGTCGGAAGATCCTGACCATTTCAACGCCGATATGGGCGACGAGACGAATCTCTGGCACCAGGATCGCGAGGCGATGAAGCAGGGCCATTGGAGCGGCATCATCGATCGCGGCAACGCCTATGAGGATTTCGCCGTTCAGGAATCGATGGGGCCGATCGTCGATCGCTCGAAGGAATATCTCGGCACCTGCGACCGGGTGATCTACCGCGCGCGGCGGCAATTGCTCGATGCGGTGAAGCGGCATCGCGACACGGGCGAACTGTCCTTCACCGGCGAGGATGTGGATTTCAGCGCGATCCGCGCGGTCAGCTTCGCCTTCCCGCGCGAGGCGGACTGGCGCAGCTACGATTTCATGGCGGAGGCGGCGGAATAGGCAGGGCCGGCTTCCGTCCGGTTTGTTCGGTTCCGCCAGACACGCGCTTCTCCCGCCCTCCAAGAGGGCGGGAGAAGCGTAAAACGAATTCGGGTGTCGGCCGGTCAGGCCACCTGTTCGTGCGGCAGGACTTCGTCGAATGCCTCGGTCAGCCGTGCGAGGCTGGCCGGCACGTCCTTGAGCTTGTCGAGGCCGAACAGGCCGATGCGGAAGCTCTTATAGTCCGGCCCTTCATCGACCATCAGCGGCACGCCGCCGGCGATCTGCACTCCATGTGCAACGAACTTGCTGCCGTTCTGCACCGCCGGATCCTCGGTGTAGCAGACCACCACGCCCGGCGCGGCGAAACCGTCCGCCGCGACCGACTGCACGCCGCGCTGGGCGAGCATGGCGCGCACGGCATTGCCCTGTTCCCATTGCGCCTTGCGGAGATTTTCGAAGCCGACCGCCTTGGTCTCCATCATCGCATCGTGGAAGGTGCGCAGCGCGTCGGTCGGCATGGTGGCGTGATAGGCATGGCCGCCGCCCAGATAGGCCTCCATGATCGTGTTCCACTTGCCGAGATCGATCGCGAAGCTGGTGGAGGTGGCGGCGCGGCAGGCTTCCAGCGCCTTCTCGTTCATCATCACCAGCCCGGCGCAGGGCGGGCCGGACCAGCCCTTTTGCGGGGCGGAAAGCAGCACGTCCACGCCGGTCGCCTGCATGTCCACCCAGATGCAGCCCGAAGCGATGCAATCGAGCACGTACAGCGCGCCCACTTCATGCGCGGCATCGGCCACCGCCTTGATGTAATCGTCTGGCAGGATCATGCCCGATGCGGTCTCGACATGCGGGGCGAAGACCATGGCCGGCTTTTCCGCCCTGATCGTGCGCACCACTTCGCGGATCGGCGCGGGCGCGAAGGAGGCCTGCGGGCCTTCGCCCTCGCGGCGGGCCTTCAGCACGATCTCCTCCGAGGGGATCGAGCCCATCTCGAAGATCTGGCTCCAGCGATAGGAGAAGAAGCCGTTGCGGATCACCAGCGCCTTCTTGCCGGTGGCGAATTGCCGGGCGACCGCTTCCATCGCATAGGTCCCGCCGCCGGGCACGACCACGGCGCGGTCTGCGCCATAGACCTCGCACAGGGTCGCGTGGATATCGCGCATCACGTGCTGGAAGGCCTTGCTCATGTGGTTGAGCGAGCGGTCGGTGAAGACGACCGAATATTCGAGCAGGCCGTCGGGATCGATGTCGGAACGCAGAGCGTGCATGGAACTCTCCTCTCTCGCGCGGCCCCGTTTCACCGATTGGCGTTGCAGTCAAATCCGCAGGGCCCGCTTCTGTGACAAATTGTTCGGCGGGCGCCGTTGCCCGGGGGCTGGCGCTGGGGTAAATTGCACTCCGCAGCGGCAAGAGCCGCGTTTACGGGGAGGGTATCCATGCGTGCAATTCGCCTGTCGGCGGCTCTGGCGGCCGCCGCTTTCATCTCCGCTCCGGCGCTGGCGGCGGATTCGCCGGTCGTCGGCACCTGGGCGACCGTCGCCGACACCCAGATGGGCAAGTTCGAAGCGACCATGACCGTGGCCGAGACCGATGGCGGCTACAGCGTCGATATCGTGGATGCGCCGATGCCGCCGCCTCCGGGCGCGCCGGGCGGCCCCGAATCCGCGCCGCCGCCGATGGAAAGCGAGATCAGCGATGTGGTGGTCGACGGGTCGAGCTTCTCCTTCAAGCGCAAGCTGACCACGCCGCAGGGCCCGATGGAACTGACCTATACGGGCACGGTGGATGGCGATGCGCTGACCGGCGAGGCCAATTCCGATTTCGGCGCGATCCCGATCACCGGCACGCGCCAGTAAGGTTCAGTCCTTCGCGAAGAAGCGCTCCACGATCTCGCGCGCCGGGCGCGTGGGGCGCTTCGTCTCGGCATCCAGGCAGCACCAGCTTGACTTGACCTCGACCAGCACTTCCTCGCCGCGGCGGATCAGCGTCTCGTAGAAGGCGCGCGCGCCCTGCACCTTCTGCAGCACGACCTGCGCGGCGACATTGTCGCCCAGGAAGGTCGGCCGGCGATAGGTGATCTCGTGCTTCAGCGCGACCCACAGATGCTTGCCGACCGCCTCGGTCGGGGCGATCTTGCGCCAGTGATCGATCACCGCCTCCTGCACCCAGGTGAGGTAGGAGGCGTTGTTGACATGGCCCATGAAGTCGATGTCGGCTTCGGCGACCTCGATCGGGTAGATGTAGGGTTGCGCGCTGGTGTTCACATCAGTGTAAATAGCATGGCGCCGCAAGGCGGAAAAGAGGCCATGCGTCAGGAATCGACGCGCAGCAGCATCACCCGCAAATGCGGCGTGACATTGCCGCTGACTTCCAGCGTGTAGCGTCCCGGCTCGAGCCGGAAATCGACGATCTTGCGGATCGGCGTGCAATCCGGGCCGTGGCCGAACTTCACCGTTTCCGCGACCTTGCCCTCCCGCGAAACGTCCACCCAGGCGAAATCGCCCAGCGCGACTCGGTATGTGCCGGCCTGCGCGATATCGAAGGCCGCCATGCCGCCGAAGCTGGATCGCTCCCCGGCGCCTTCGGGCAAGGTCAGGTAAGCCACTTCGCCATCGGGATGCAGCGCCAGGTCGCGCGCCTCACCGGGGGCGAGGGCCGCTGCCGCCAGCCCGCCGGCCGCCCTGGCCGATTCGAGCGGGCGCGCGGCTTCCCAGCCGCCATATTCGGTGGGGATCGTGGAGCGATCGGCGCAGCTTTCCTGCGCCGCGGCGGGCGAGAATGCGCCGCACGAAGCCAGCAGCGCTGGCAGGACAAACCGTCTCATCATGCCCTTCCCATAGCTATATTCCTCTGTATATAGCAAGCCATATTCACCCGAATATAGCACTGCCGGAAGCCCGGCGGATCATCGAAAAAGGGGAAAAACCTTGCGTTTCGTTCGCTGTCTTGCCGCCTGCGCCCTCGTGGCACTGCCCTCGGTCGCACATGCCCAATCCGATCAGAATGACGGGGAGGAAGGCGATACGCGCTTCGGCCTCGGCCAGATCACCGTCACCGCGCCGCGCGCGGGCGATATCGCCATTGGCGGCGAGTCGGTGGGGCAGGACGCGATCCGCGCCTTCCAGCGCAACACGCTGGACGATGCGGCGAGCCTGATCCCCGGGGTCACGGCCAGCAATTCGGGCGGCTCGCGCAATGAAAGGCTGCTCTATGTGCGCGGCTTCGACCGCTTCCAGGTGCCGCTCTCGATCGACGGCATCCGCGTTTACCTGCCGGCTGATAACCGGCTCGATTTCGGCCGCTTCCTGACGCAGGACCTGGCCGAGATCCAGGTAGCCAAGGGCTATGCATCGGTGCTTGACGGGCCTGGCGCGATGGGTGGGGCGATCAACCTCGTCACCCGCAAGCCGACCAAGCCGCTGGAGCTGGAGGCGAGCGGTACGCTCGATCTCGATCGCGACGCCGATTATGCCGGCTATTCGGCCTTCGGCCTCGTCGGCACGCGGCAGGACCAGTGGTATGCGCAGGCCAGCTTCGCGCGCAATTTCACCGATCACTGGGACCTGCCGGGCGGTTTCGAACCAACGGCGAGCGAGGATGGCGGCGCGCGCGACCTCTCCCACAACGAGGACTGGCGGCTCAACGTCAAGGCCGGCTTCACGCCCAATGCCACCGACGAATATGCGATCGGCTATACAAGGCAGGAAGGATCGAAGAACGCCCCGCTCAGCACCACCGACCCGGAGAATATCCAGCGCAACTGGACCTGGCCGTGGTGGAATATCGACAGCATCTATTTCCTCTCGCGCACGGCGCTGTCGGACGGGGTGACGCTGAAGACGCGCGCCTATCGCAACGGCTTCGACAATCTGCTGAGCGCCTATGACGATGCCAGCCAGACCACGCAGACGCGCGGGCGGGCTTTCAATTCCTATTACGAGGATGTCGCCTGGGGCGGTTCGGCCGAACTGGCGCTGGCGCTGAACCCGGCCGACCGGCTGAGCCTCGCCCTGCATTACCGCAGCGACAAGCATGTCGAATTCCAGCAGGGCTTCCCCAGCGGCGATACCGAACCGCCGCAGCACAACAAGGAAGACACCTGGAGCATCGCCGCCGAGAACCGGCTGGAGCTTTCGCCCACGCTCATCGCCACGCTCGGCGCCAGCTATGATTGGCGCGACCTGAAGCGGGCCGAGGAATATGGCACGCCGCCGGGTGGCGGGGAGGATGCGATCTTCTCCTATCCGATCGCCGATGCCGACACTTTCAACGGGCAGGGGCGGATCGAATGGCTGGCCGGCGAAGGCACGCGGCTGCATCTCTCCGTATCATCGCGGGCGCGCTTCCCGACGATCTTCGAACGCTTCAGCTCGCGCTTCGGCGGGGCGGTTTCGAACCCCGACCTCAAGGCCGAACGCGCGACCACCTATGAGATCGGCGGCGAGACGCAGCAGGGCGCGGTGAAGTTTTCGGGCGCGGCCTATTATGCCGATCTCGACGATGTGATCGTGGCTTTTCCCTTCATCTATGAAGGACAGCCTGTGACGCAGAGCCGCAATCTCGGCAGCGGCAGCCATTACGGCGTCGAATTGTCGGTCGATGCGGCGCTGGCGCCCACCCTCTCGGCGGGCGCGAATTACAGCTATGTCCACCGCGATCTCGACGATCCGAGCGATGCCGCCTTCGAGCCGACCGGTGTGCCGACCCACCGCGCTTTCCTCTATGCCGAATGGCGCCCCATGCCGGGCCTGCGGGTATTGCCGAGCCTCGATATCGCTTCAGACCGCTGGACGGTGACGACCGACGGCACGCGCTATTTCCGCACCGGCAGCTATGCGCGGGCCGATCTGGGCGTGGAATATGATGTCGGCGCCGGGGTCACGCTCGGCGCGCGCATCCGCAACGCCTTCGACGATTATTACGTGCTGACCGACGGCTTCCCCGAAGCGGGCCGCAGCTTCAGCCTGACGGCGCGGTGGAAGAACTGAGCGGTAGCAAGGTCGGAGACCTCAGCTGTTGAACGGCGTTCATTCGCGGTGAAAATGGATGGGAGGCGGGCGGGAAATGGTCCCTGGCTTAAAGACAGCCCGCCTCCGACACGACCGCGCTACTTTCTCGGATTTTCCCATCCAAGGTTGTCCACGCGATCTCAACGCGCTCGTTACAAGGCAATCCATGAACGGTCCGGCTGGCGCTGTTCTTATCGACCTCCTCGAAGCGGTTGTCTGCGAGCCACCGCAACAATTCCGTTTCGGGCGTGCCGTTACCAAAGCGTCGGCTGAATGAAAGGACGGGCGTTCCCCATTCCGCATCTCGCAGAAGAGTGGGCCGGCTTTCTGACGGTATGACCGTAGTAGCGAACATCAGCTGTTGCCATGTGAATGCGAAGAGCAACAACACTGCTACAGCAGCAATGATGAACCATTTCGTCCGCAAATGAAGCCCAAATTTCACCAGGCAGAGTTTAAACTATTCGCCAATGTTCGCAATCGGGCGGTACCGAACATCACGCCGGCCGTTCAAGTGGTCGAACCGATCCGAGCGCTCAGCCTTCCAGCCACTCAACCAGCGAGGCGAGGCAGTCCCGGGCGAGCAGCTTGCATCGCTCGGGGCTCCAGCCCTGGTCCGGATCGGGCAGCTTGTCGTAATCCTTGAACGGCATTTCCAGCGTCATCGCACAGGCGCCAAAGCGTTCGGCGACCTGGTTGGTGCTCATGGAAAGATTGCCCTTGCCGCGCGGCGCGGCGGGATAGCCGACTTCGGTCTGGAAATCGGGGCTGCGCCGGTCGAGGATCGCGGCATAGCGGGCGAATTCGCTGGATTGCTTTTCGGTGAGCGAGGGAATGCCTTCGAACCCGGCGAGGAAATTGGCGGCGATCGCTTCGTCGCCATGCACGTCCATCGCGAAGCGCACGCCGGTTGCGTCCATCGCATTGCGGATGGCGAGCACTTCGGGCGAATTCTCCGCCGTCGGATTGTCCCATTCGCGGTTGAGGTTCACGCCCTTGGCATTGGTGCGCAAATGGCCGCGGAAGGACCCGTCCGGGTTGCAATTGGGCACGATGTGGAAGCGGCATTTGCCGCGCAGCACGCGCGCCACCGGGTCGGCCGGATCGCACAGCGCTTCCAGCGCGCCTTCCATCCACCACTCGGCCATGCTCTCGCCCGGATGCTGGCGGGCATAGAGCCAGACGGGCACATCGCCTTCGCCCAGTTCGAGGCAGTCGATCGGCCGCCCGTCGAGGCTGTGGCCGAGGCAGCGATAGGCCACGCCCTCGCTGGCGGCGGCTTCGGCCACCAGGTCGGCATGGCGTTCCTGCGAATAGGGCGCGAAATAGGCGAACCAGGCGAGATCGCCGGCCGGGGCATGGCGGATGGTCAGCGTGCCGCCTTCCTCGCTCTTGTCGAAGCTGGTTTCGGCGCGGCCCCAATAGTCGCGGCCTTCCGAAACGCAGGCGCGGTAGCCGGGCCAGCCCGCCGGATAGGCGGAGGCGTTGAGGTCCACGATCTTCAGTTCCAGCTCGCGCCCTTCCGCGCCGGCGACGCGGAAATGGAACCACTGGTAGAAGTCGGAAAGATGGTCTTTCGGGATGCGGAGCTTTGCGCTGGCGCCGGAAACGGAAAGCACTTCAATATTGCCGCTGTCGAAGGCGGCGTCGATCTGGATGTCGGTCATCCTGCCTCGATAGTCTCTCCGGACTCATGGGGAAAGCCCGAGAACAGCACCTGCGCCAGCCGATGGGCGATCGCGTCCTCTCCCCAGTCCTCGTCACCGTCGCGCGTGGCGATTTCGGCGCGGCCTTCCCACAGCACCTCGCCACTCGCCTGGTCGCGGATGCGCGCCTCGAGCCGGGTGGAAAGCAGCGCCTTGCGCGGCTTGGTGAGATCGACATTCACGGCCATGCCGACCATCGAACCGCGATTGGAAACGCCCACCGCCATCTCGCCGCTGACCGGCTTGTGCGGGGCTTCCTGCGGCGTGAGCACGGCATGGAGGATGCGCAGTTCGACCATCTGGCCGTCATCGCCTTCCGGGCGCAGCGTATCGTATCCGGCGCCCACCAGCCGGTCGATCACGGCGGCTTCGAAGATCGCCTGCTCGCTGGCATCCGGCATGGAATCGTCATTCGCCAGCACCTTGACGAAGGCCGGGCCGTGGCCGAGCCGGCTTGCGGCATCGCCTTTCCCCACGAAACGCGCGACGGTGACGCGGCCTTCACGATCGTCGCTCTGGCGGCTTTGCGGGCCGCGATCGGGGAAGCCGCGTTCCGCGGGGCCGGGATATCCCCAATCGCTCCGTTGCGCCGCGGCCGGCGCGGCGGCGGAGAGGGCCGCGGCGGCGAGCAGCAATACCGGGCGGGGCGAAATCAGGTGCATCTTGTCTTGTCCGGCGACCACGTGGGGGATTGCCGTTTAAGGCCTGCGCTTCTGTCCTGCGCCTGAACGGCGGCAGGCTTATCCTTCGGGGGAGACTTCCACGGTTTCGCCATTCTCGCCGGGGAACCCCGCGAACATCGCCTTGGCCAACCGCTCGGCCGCAGCATTCTGGTTGGCGTAATCGCTGTTCTGCGAAGCGCGGAATTGCGCGCGGCCTTCCCACAAGGCGGCGCCGGTGCCGTTGTCGCGGATGATCACGCCCAGTTCGGTGTCGATCATGTCGGGAGGCGGGCCGGACAGGTCGATGCCGACACCCACGCCGACGCCCGAACCATAGCTGCCGGTCGATCCGCCGACGCCGACGCTGACCGGGGAGCGCTTTTCGCCGGGACGCTGCACATATCGGCCGAAGCGCAGCTCCGCGACTTGCGCCGCGCCCTGGCCCGGGACAATCGTGTAGCCCAGCCGTTCTAGCTCGGTGGCGATCGCCTTTTCATAGGTTGAGAATTCCAGTGTGCCGTCGGGCTCGCCCGGGGCCGACCGCACGGCGATGGTGCCGCTGCCGAGCCGCGCCGTCTGCTGGCCGGTGAAGCGCGTCACTTCCACCGGCGAGACATAGCTGTTCGTGCACCCGGCAAGCAGGCCGGCCAGCGCAAGGGAAAGGAATGCTTTGCGAACTATCGTCAAGGAAACGGTCTTGCAGCAAACGAGTTGCATCACGGATAATCCCTCAAACATGGCGCGCGCATTAATTGTTTAGCCGCAGTCGGATGTTAGGGCACCAGCCATGAACAGCAAACCTCCCGTTCTCGTTACCGGCGGCGCCGGCTATATCGGCAGCCATGCGGTGCTGGCGCTGAAGGATGCCGGATGGCCGGTATCGGTGATCGACAACCTCACCACCGGCTTCGAATTCGCCATTCCCGAAGGCGTGCCTTTCTATAAGGGCGATATCGAGGATGCCGGGCTGCTGGCGCGGATCTTCGCGGAACAGGGCACCAGGGCGATCATGCATTTCGCCGGTTCGATCATCGTGCCCGAATCGGTCGAGAACCCGCTCAAATATTATCACAACAACACGGTGAAGAGCCGCGCGCTGATCGAGGCGGTGGTGAAGGCGGGCGTGCCGCATTTCATCTTCTCCAGCACCGCGGCGACCTATGGCATCCCCGAAACCTCGCCGGTGAGCGAGGACCTGCCGAAGCAGCCGATCAACCCCTATGGCTGGTCCAAGCTGATGACCGAGCAGATGCTGGCCGACACCTCCAAGGCGCATGATCTCAATTTCTGCGCCCTGCGCTATTTCAACGTCGCCGGCGCCGATCCGCGCGCGCGCAGCGGGCAATCGACCGCCGGGGCGACGCATCTGATCAAGGTCGCGGTGGAGGCGGCGCTGGGCAAGCGCGATTCGGTCAGCGTGTTCGGCAGTGATTACGATACGCCCGACGGCACGGGCGTGCGCGACTATATCCATGTCAGCGATCTGGCCGCCGCGCATGTGCTGGCGCTGGAGGCGCTGATCGAGCAGCCCGAGCGCTCGCTGACGATGAATTGCGGCTACGGCCGTGGCTTCTCGGTGCTCGAAGTGCTCGATGCGGTGGACCGGGTGACCAATATGAAGATCGAGCGGGTGATGGCGCCGCGCCGCGCGGGCGATCCGGATTCGCTGGTCTCCGACCCTTCGCGAATCCGGGCGACGCTGCCCTGGCAGCCGAAACATGCCGATCTGGAAGAGATCGTCACCCATGCGCTGGCCTGGGAGCGCAAGCTCTCCGAAATACGCAGCGCGGCTTGACTTCGCGGGCCCGCGCCCGTAACGGGCCGAGCTTGAAATTCCGGCATCGGAGTGCATCTCCGGTGCCGCATTTTTTGGAACAGAGACGATGAAGATCCGCAACAGCCTCAAGTCGCTGAAGAACCGCCATCGCGATTGCCGCGTGATCCGCCGCCGTGGGCGCACCTATGTGATCAACAAGACCAACCGCCGCTTCAAGGCGCGCCAGGGTTAATGTTGGCCGCGCCGCGATTTATTCGCGGCCGCGATAGGTTGGAAGGCCCCCGCATGTTCGGGGGCTTTTTGCGTGGGTGAAACGGATATGCCGAATCGGCCGGCTGCGGTGGTGTTCGATATCGGCCGCGTCATCATCGAATGGGACCTGCGCTGCCTGTTCGAGAAATTGATCGACGATCCCGAGGAGCTCGACTGGTTCCTCGCCAATGTCGTCACCGAACAATGGCACTTCCAGCATGATGCGGGCCGCCCGCTGGACGAGATGGTGCCGGAGAAGCAGGCCGAGTTCCCGCAATATGCGCCGCTGATCCAGGCCTATGCCACGCGCTTTCTCGAAACCATTCCCGGCCCGGTGCCCGGCACTCATGCGCTGGTCGAGCGGCTGGCCGCGAATGAGGTGCCGCTCTTCGCGCTGACCAATTTCGGCGCCGAATTCTGGCAGATGTTCCGCCCGACCCAGCCCGTGCTCGGGCATTTCCGCGACATCGTGGTTTCCGGGGTTGAGCAATGCGCCAAGCCCGATCCGGCGATCTATGAGATCGCCGAGGCGCGTTTCGGCGTCCCGCCGCAGCAACTGTTCTTCACCGACGACAACCCGGCCAATATCGCCGCCGCCCGCGCGCGCGGCTGGCAGGCGCATCTGTTCACCGGGGCCGAAGGGCTCGAGGCCGAACTGGCGGCGCGCGGCCTGCTGTCCCGATAACAAGAACCCCCGCGCGGGTTGGCGCGGGGGTCAGGCGGCGCCCGCGATGGAGATAGCGGAGCGCGAAAAGCAATCGCGGACTTATTTATATCAATGTAAGTAGTGGCGCAATGCGCATTCCTGCTTAGGCTGCCCGGTCACGCCCGCGGCGGCTGGCGGCGATAGCTCAGCGCTTCGGCCACATGGATGCGCCCGACGTCGCTCGCGCCGGCGAGATCAGCGATCGTGCGCGCGACGCGCAGCATGCGGGTGTAGCCGCGGGCGGAGAGCCGCATGGCCTCGGCCGCCTGCAGCAGCAGCTTGCGCCCGGCCTCGTCGGGCGTGGCGTATTGCTCGAGCCGGTCGCCGTCGAGTTCGGCATTGGAGCGGATGCCGCGCGCGGCCTGGAGCTGCCGTGCGGCCGCCACCCGCGCGGCCACTTCGGCCGAGCCTTCGGCGGGCGGGGGCAAGGCGAGGTCGGCCGCGCTGACCGGATCGACTTCCACATGCAGGTCTATCCGGTCGAGCAGCGGGCCCGAGACCTTGCCCTGATAGTCGGCGGCGCAGCGCGGGGCGCGGCTGCAGGCCAGCGCCGGATCGCCCAGATGTCCGCAGCGGCATGGATTCATCGCCGCCACCAACTGCACCCGCGCCGGATAGCTGACATGGGCATTGGCGCGCGCGACATCGACCTTGCCCGTCTCCAGCGGCTGACGCAGCGAATCGAGCACGGCGCGCTGGAATTCGGGCAGCTCGTCGAGAAACAGAACGCCGAGATGCGCCATGCTGACTTCGCCGGGCCGCACCCGCAGCCCACCGCCGGTCAGCGCCGCCATCGAAGCCGAATGATGCGGCGCGCGGAACGGGCGCGTGCGGCTGATCCGTCCGCCTTCCAGCATGCCCGCGACCGAGGCGACCATCGAGACTTCCAGCGCCTCCGGCATTATGTAGCAAGCGCACCAATGCGTAGATGGTTGTCATCTACACTGATGGCGGCTGTCATCGTTTGCGGGGCATTAGGTGTCGTCCGGCCAATCGCGCTCGCGTTTGCAGGGATGTGTCAAATGGGTGAAGTGGGTGATGATCACATCATCGTTTGTGATAGGCGTTATCTTATAGCAGAAATGAGTTCGATGCATTTGTCCGAACTTGCATCTGTAAAGAACGTACCCGCCCAAGAACGGATACTTCTCGATATCAGCGCGAGCTTTAATAAGAGGAGAAACGTTACTGCTCCCATCGGCAGGCACATTGAATTCCTCGAAAGTAGCTCCCTTGTAGATTTCCTTCGGCTCGGGCTTTTTCAAAATGTCATAATGAATGGACAAAACTTTAACGGAGCTTCGGCCGACATTATGCATCTGGGTGTCGTAGGCTATCGTGTCCGAGGTACTGCTCTTCGTTCCGCTTCTTACATGCACTTCGAGATGCCCTCTCTCCGCCTCTCGATATGCCTCAAGATTGTCCTGCGCGATCTGCGCTTGCCTCCGCGTCTCTCGGAAAGTGGTCCAAACCAGCCAAACGCCGATCACGCTCAAGGCCATGCCGATAAGGGCAGCAATACCCATAATCGCGGTCCACAGCGCCATTTTCTGCTGGGCTACAAGGTCCAGCTCGCCGCGTTCATATTCGCGCTGTTCGAGATCGGCGCGTTTGGTTGCCTTCTCTACGCATACCTCTTGATCGAGCGAGGGGAGGCCGAGACAGGCATTGGCTATCTCTTCGCTGGAGTATTCGGAATAATGGGCAATACGGTGCTGGGCTTCTTGGTCATAAGCGACTTGCTGACGCAGACTGTAGAGGCCGCCTCCTAAGACAAGGGCGCCAGCGAAGAGCATGGCGCTGACCAAACCAACTAGCTTAGCCGAAGGTCGTTTGCCCCGATCGCTTCCAGACATTGCAGCAAGAACACCGCCGTGAATTTCCCCCGGCTAATCTTGTTCCTGATATTAGGCTCAGAGTCCATCACGCCGATATCAGCGAGCTTTCCAACCAGTTGCGCATAGGTGATGTCTCGGCGCTTCAATTCCGCCTTGAGCATCCCCTTGACGCGGTTTTCCCATTCCTTCTCCGTTACCGGCATGCGCATCGCTCCATGAGGCAGAATGTCATCATATAGCGTGCATTTATCGTTGACAACAGTGCATTGCGTCATCATACAGAGTGCATAAGCACTGGAAACGATGACATGGCACAACACTTCCTTCTCTCCGCAAAGGCTCGCACCCTTTCCCTCAAGGCGGTTTTCCGCATGAGCGAGGATGAGGCCCACCAGGCATTCTGTGAAATGCGCTGGCCGGAAACCGAGGGCGAAGCTGTTTGCCCTCGTTGCGGCTGCACGGAGAGCTATCTCATCAAGACCCGCCGCAAGTTCAAGTGCGTTGCCTGCCACCACCAGTTCAGCGTCACGAGCGGGACGATCTTTGCCTCGCGCAAGCTGTCGTTCACCGATCTGCTGGCCGCGATTGCTATCTTCGTGAACGGCGCAAAGGGCATGTCAGCGCTGCAGGCGAGCCGCGATCTGGACGTGCAATACAAGACCGCCTTCGTGCTGTTTCATAAGCTGCGCGAAGCGATGGCGCGCGAGCTGGCCAACGAAAAGCTGAACGGCATTGTCGAGATCGACGGTGCCTATTTCGGTGGTTACGTGAAGCCGGAAAACCGCAAGGAGGATCGCAAGGACCGCCGCCTTGTCGCGAACCGCACCGGCAAGCGCCAGTGCGTTGTTATCATGCGCGAGCGTCGGGGGCGGTCACTGCCGTTTATCGTCGCCAACGAGGGCGATGCCGTTCCCTATGTCCGCGATCACGTTGGTACACTCGCCACGATCCACGCCGATGAAGGCAGCGGTTGGGATGCCCTTCACGCCGGTTGGAATACGCACCGCGTCAATCACTCGGTTCAGTTCATGGACAAGGGCGTGTGTACCAATCAGGCGGAAAGCTACTTCTCGCGCCTGCGCCGCATGGAAGTGGGAACTCACCACCACATCGCGGGGCCGTATCTCTACAGCTATGCTGGCGAAGCAGCGTGGCGCGAGGATAACCGCCGGACGGATAATGGCTCGCAGGCGATGACGCTGACTGCTGCTGCGATGGCTTCGCGGGTTAGCCGTCAGTGGAAGGGGTATTGGCAGCGCGGCGAATAACGGATCGTGGAAACAGTGGAACAAACCGGGGTGATCGCCTTGACAGTACTTCCTCGGCGAATCGATAAGGAGCACGGTCGCGCTACCACTTTGCCTGACCCTCCGACCCTTGGCGTCTCTTGAAAGCGCCCGAGGGGCGCGAGGCCCCTCGGAGGGGCTGGCCCTAGGCCAGCATTAGGTAAAGGAGACGAAGATGCGGGTGCATGTCCGCGCCTATCGTCGCTGGCGGTTCGGTCGATGGGAGAGTGTGCGCGAACACACTCGCCGTTGGCCCCGTCAGCTTAGTTTCAACTTCAACATGGACTAATCAGGTAGCGCGGCCACCTTATCTCGGCGGCTCTGTTTTAGTTTTGCGGCATGATTGGGTCATATGTCAACGGCTAAATAGAGGCTTATTAGCTGATTGTTAGTAGCTTCAAACCAGCTATTTGTGGGTAATGGCCCGCCCTAAAAATGCGACTCCGAGTCGGAAAGTTGAGCCGTCGATCCCGGCAGACGCTTATGCGTGCCTGCAACGCCTCGCGCGGCTTGGCAGGTATGGCGGGAACCCAACCGAAGTGGCCCGATATCTTCTTATCCGGAGTATCGATGATCTTACGAGGTCTGGTGTGCTTCCATCGTCGCCCAATTCACTAGACGATCAATGAAGGTGCGCCTCGAATTCATCGCCCTCTTGGCGATTAGCTTGCTCGGCCTCGCCAGCATGATCTACGGGCTGCTGTGAACCGTAGACAGGGTATCGGTGCGCGGTTAGCGTCTCACATATGAGGGATCAGGATACACGCAGGCGCGAGCTTGCAGAGCTATTGACGGTTGTCGAAAGCGTTGACGATGTGCGCCCGGTTCTGCGCCGGTTGATCGAGATCGTGCAGGAACTGGATGACGCGAATTACACCGATCTCGAAAACCTAGGCTAGCCGCCACTCCAGATACTGTCCGCCGCGCGTCTCGACATTCTGCACACGGCCCTTCTCCCGCTGATCCCGCAGGCACCCTGCAACGCGGCGCGTCATAAGGTTCAGTAGCTTGGGCGTAGAGGCCAGCCCACGGTTCACGATCATCTGCGAGGCAATTTCCCGGCTCGTGAGAGGCCGTTGGCTGGCCCGCATGATGGCAAAGACCTGCCGGGACATTTCGCCGCGCTTGGACCAGTCCTCGGGCGGCCTGACCATCTTCGGCGCAATGGCTGGAATGTCGAGATCGGGAGCGACCAGCCTTATCGCGTTGTCGAGAGTTTCGAGATCGCGGGCCATCTGCGACAGCTTGTCTTGCGTGGCCTTCATCTCGCCAGCCAAAGCCGCGCGGCGCTTCACCAAGCCTTCTACCATGTAGTCTGTCATCGCCTGCGATACGTAGCGCATAACCTGTGATGGCATCTATCCTTGCGCTGGTGCGCTTGCTACATAATGCCGAGCGCCTCGGCCGGCGAAAGCTCCGGCAATATGCCGGGCAGGCAGCTCGCCAGCAGGCTCTTGCCCGCGCCCGGCGGGCCGATCATCAGTAGATTGTGCCCGCCCGCCGCGGCGATCTCCAGCGCGCGCTTGGCCGTTTCCTGTCCCTTCACCTGCTTGAGATCGGGCCCATGCGCGGGCGGTTCCACTTCGCCCGGCTGCGGATCGGGCAGGCGCTGCGTACCTTTCAGATGGTTGAGCAGGCTGATGAGGTCCGGCGCTGCGCAGACCGGAACGCCGCTGGCCCAGCGCGCTTCCGCCCCTTGCGCCGCCGGGCAGATCAGCCCCTTTTCCGCCCCGCTCGCATGCAGCGCCGCCAGCAACACCCCGGGCGAGGGGACGATCCGCCCGTCCAGCGCCAGTTCCCCCACGGCCACCCAGTCCGCCAATTGCTCGGCATCGGTCACGCCCATCGCGGCGAGCAGGGCCAGCGCGATCGGCAGGTCGTAATGCGATCCTTCCTTGGGCAGGTCCGCCGGCGAGAGATTGATGGTGATCCGCTTGGGCGGCAGCGACAGCCCCATCGAGGCCAGCGCCGATTGCACCCGTTCGCGGCTCTCGCCCACCGCCTTGTCCGGCAGGCCGACTATGGCGAAGCGCGGCATGCCGGGCGCCACCTGGCATTGCACCTCAACAGGCCGCGCCTCCAGCCCGAGATAGGCCACCGTCGAAACCAGTGCGACCACTTATGCCCCCCTATTGGCCCGGACGATAGCGGGCCGGCGGGGCTTGTCGAGCGCCTCGCTCCGCTTCGGATGCGAATATGGTGAATTTGCCGGCAACCGAGAAATTTTAGGCTCGCGCAGTAAGCGCCGGGGCAAATCCTGCCGGTGCGCCGCATTTTTTGCCTTCTTGCGCCTGCTCTCGCCTTCGCCGCCCTGCCGGGCGCGGCGCATGCGCTTGTGCATAAGGAAGCCACGCATCCGGAGGCCGCACAGCAGGAAGCGGCTCCCGCAGGCCCGGCCTTGCAGATCGCCGACCTGGAGATCGAGGAATCGGTCGAGGTGGAAGAAGGCGCGAGCGCCAGCCGCTTCTTCGTGCCCGATCTCGGCGCGGCGGAAGAAGCCGCCATCGCCAGCTATGGCCCGTTCCGCGTGCTGGATGAGCGGACCGCGGCGCTGGTCGATGCCACGGACGAGGTCTCGCCCGACGATTTCGCCGCCATGCTGCGCGATTTCCCCGAGATCGCCGCGCTGGAATTCCACGATTGTCCGGGCACCTATGACGATATCGCGAATCTGCGGCTCGGCCGGCTGATCCGCGCCGCCGGCCTGGAAACCCGCGTGCCCGAAGGCGGCTCCGTCCGCTCCGGCGCGGTCGAGCTTTTTCTGGCCGGTGCGACGCGGGTGATTGCCGATGGGGCGGAATTCGCCGTCCATGCCTGGCTCGACGAGGATGGGCTGGAACCCGGCGACTTCTCCGCCACTTCGCCGGAGAACCGCAAATATCTCTCTTATTACCGTGACATGGGCATGAGCCCGCAAGAGGCCGATGCCTTTTATGCGATGACGAATTCCGCTTCCTTCGACAATGCCCTATGGCTGACCGGCAGCGAGATGCGCCGCTGGGTGAGCGCACGGCAGCCGGCGGAACCGAAGCTGGCCTATCTTGACTTGGCGGCCGGTCTCAACTAACCGCGCGCCCATGTCAGGCCGCCCCACGCGGGCGGCCCTTTTCGTTTGAATTCGAGGATCGAGAAATGAAGCGCACTTTCCAGCCGAGCAATCTCGTGCGCAAGCGCCGCCACGGCTTCTTTGCCCGCAAGGCCACCCCGGGTGGCCGCAAGGTGCTTCGCGCGCGCCGCGCCCGTGGCCGCAAAAAGCTCAGCGCCTGAATCTAGCGAAGGTTCGAAATCCATCGCGGTGCTGAGGCGCCGCGCGGATTTCCTCGCTGCCAACCGGGGTTTGCGTGTCGCACGCCCCGGTTTCGTGCTGCTTACGCGGCCCAATGGCGGGCATGGCAAGCGCTACGGCATCACCGTGACCAAGAAGATCGGCAATGCGGTGGTACGCAACCACATGAAGCGCCGCTTCCGCGAATTGCTGCGCGATGCCCTGCCCAGCGAAGGGCTGGCCGATCACGATCACGTTTTGATCGGCCGCGAAGGCGGGATCGAGCGCGATTTCGGCAAGTTGCGCGGCGAGCTTTCCATCGCCCTTTCGCGCGCGGCAGAAGGCAAGGGCGATCCGCCGCGCCGCAAACGGGGGCCACGCCGATGAAACGCCTGCTCATCCTGATCGCGCGCGGCTGGCAGATCGGCCCTTCGCGCCTTCTTCCGCCCTCCTGCCGATACCAGCCGACATGCAGCCAATACGCGATCGAAGCGCTCGAAAAGCATGGGGCGATCAAGGGTGGATGGATGGCAACCAAGCGTCTATTGCGCTGCCACCCTTGGGGTGGTCATGGCTATGACCCGGTGCCCTGACGTGCCGGAACGGCAAGAAATTTCTTAGGACCCGCATCTTGGACAATCGAAATCTCATCGTAGCCGTCGTGCTGAGCCTGGCGCTGTTCCTCGGCTATGAGGTGGTGATGAGCCGGCTCTATCCGGAAGCCGAGCAGACCCCGGTCGAGCAGGTCGCGCAGCCGGACCAGGGCGCGGACACGCCGGAGCAGCGGGCGAAGGCGAAGCATATCCGCGATGGCGGGCTGACCGATCCGCTCGAGGAAGAACAGGAAGTCCGCGATATCGAAACCGCGCTGGCGGTGCCCGATCGCGTGGCGATCGATGCGCCGGAAGTGGCCGGATCGATCAATCCGGTCGGCGCACGGATCGACGATATCGTGCTCAAGACCCATCGCCAGACGGTGGAGAAGGATAGCGGCCCGGTCCGCCTGTTCTCGCCCGATGGCACGCCGGCGCAGCAATTCGCGCAGTTCGGCTGGGTCGGCGAGGGCGTGAAGCTGCCCGATGCGAAGACGGTGTGGCAGGCCGAAGGCGGCCCGCTGGCGCCGGGCAAGCCGGTCACGCTCAGCTGGGACAATGGCGAGGGGCTGACCTTCCGGATCCGCATCTCGATCGACGATTACTACATGCTCACGGTCGATCAGTCCGTGGCCAATAGCGGCGAATCGCCGGTGGTGGTGCGCCCCTATGCCTTCATCAACCGCACCAGCCGCACGGCGAGCACCAATACCTGGAACCTTCACTCCGGCCCGATCGGCGATTTCGCGGGCGAGGTGAATTTCTCCTGGGACTATGACGACGTCGACGAGGACGGCCCGGTCACCAACGCCACCCCCACCGGCTGGGTCGGCTTCACCGATATCTACTGGCTCTCGGTCCTGATCCCGGAAGCCAATTCCGATGCGCAGAGCGATTTCCGCGCGCTGGGCGACGAGCATTACCGCGCCGACCTGCTTTACCAGCCGGTCACCGTGGCGGCCGGGCAAAGCGTCACGCGCACCACGCAGATGTTCGCCGGCGCCAAGGAAAGCGCCGTGCTCGACAAATACGAGGATGCGGGCGTCGAGAATTTCGGCCTGGCGATCGACTGGGGCTGGTTCCGCTGGTTCATGAAGCCGATCTTCTGGCTGCTGCGCGAACTCTATGCGGTGACCGGCAATTTCGGCGTGGCGATCATCCTGCTGACGGTGGTCATCCGCGCGCTGATGTTCCCCGTGGCGCAGAAGGGCTTCGCCTCGATGGCGGCAATGCGCGCGGTGCAGCCGAAGATGAAGGCGCTGCAGGAACGGCACAAGGACGACAAGCCCAGGCTGCAGCAGGAGATGGGCAAGCTCTACAAGGATGAGGGCGTCAATCCGCTGGCCGGCTGCCTGCCGATGTTCCTGCAGATCCCGGTGTTCTTCGCGCTCTACAAGACGCTGCTGGTGGCGATCGAGATGCGCCACAAGCCCTTCGTGTTGTGGATCCGCGATCTCTCCGCGCCCGATCCGCTGCATATCCTCAACCTGTTCGGCCTGCTGCCTTTCGATCCGCCGGGCTTCCTCGGCATCGGCGTGCTGGCGATCCTGCTGGGCGTGACGATGTTCCTGCAGTTCAGGCTCAACCCTTCGGCGATGGATCCGGCGCAGCAGCAGATATTCATGATCATGCCCTGGGTGCTGATGTTCGTCATGGCGCCCTTCGCGGCGGGACTGCTGCTCTACTGGATCACCTCCAACCTGCTCACGCTCGCGCAGCAGAAATATCTCTATTCGCGCCACCCGCAATTGAAGGCGCAGATGGAGAAGGACCGTGCGGACAAGGCCCGCGCGGCGGAGCGTGAGAAGGCCAAGGAGTGAGCGAGCAGGAAGACCTGGCCGAGGAAGCGCGCCGCCTGTTCTCGGGTCGGGTGGAGTTCCTGCTATCCGCGCCGCAGCTGAAATTCCTGCCGGAGGCCGACTTCCCGGAAGTCGCCTTCGCGGGCCGTTCCAATGTCGGCAAGAGCTCGCTCATCAATGCGCTGACCGGGCGCAAGTCGATCGCGCGCACGTCGGTCACGCCGGGGCGCACGCAGGAGCTGAATTTCTTCGAGATCGGCACGCCCACCGTGTTCCGGCTGGTGGACATGCCCGGCTACGGCTTCGCCAAGGCGCCGGTGAAAGTGGTCGAGCGCTGGAAGAGCCTGGTGCGCACCTTCCTGCGCGGGCGTGTCGTGCTCAAGCGCACCCTCGTCCTCATCGACTGCCGCCACGGCATCAAGCCGCCCGACGAGGAAATGATGAAGATGCTCGACGAAGCGGCGGTCGGCTATCGCATCGTGCTGACCAAGGCCGACAAGGTGAAGGCGAGCGAACTGGCCGCGACCCTGGCCAAGGTGGAGCAGGAAGCGCGCAAGCACCCGGCCGCCTATCCGGTGATCCATGTCACCAGCGCCGAGAAAGGCATGGGCATCCCCGAACTGCGCGCCGCCGTGTTGGAAGACGCGCTGGCCTGAACCCGGCTAGACGGCGAGGATCAGCCCCGCCGCGCTGCCGATCCCCAGCAGCCACAGCAGTATTTTCCGCCCCGGCAGGCGCTCCGCCAGCGCGACATTGCCGACAAGGATCGCCAGCGAGCCGATCCAGAAGATCGCTTCGAGCGGAGCCGCGTTGCCGATCGCCAGCCGCGCGAGGAAGGCCATTGCGAGCATTAGCGGCGTGCCCCAGACGACCGCGTCCCACGCGGCCATCAGGCGCGGCTCGGACAGGCCGCGGCGGCGGCGCTTGCCCAGCCAGATATAGGTGCCCGTCGCGCAGATGGCGGTGAGCGCGAAGCCGAAGATCACATAGGCGATCTTGACCGGCAGGCCGCCATAATTGCCGAAATGCAGGTTATAGGTGGAGGCGGCGGCCTGTTGGCCGAGATCGCCATCGGCAAGGCCGGCGGTCTTCTCGAAATCGCCCGCCGGGCCGAATTCGTAATATTCGCCGAAGATCAGCCTTTGCGGGTGCTCGCCGAGCACCTGGATATGCTGCCCGGCCGTGCCGGGATCGTGCAATGTCACATAGGTGATTTCGACCCCGGGATAATGCGCCTGCATGTATTCGAGCGCCTTGGCGACGTTGGGCGCCGGGCGGGGCGCCGGATCGGGCGTGCCTTCCTCGCCGAAGATCGGTGCATAGGCAGCCTCCGCATCGCCGCCGTAATAGCGCAGGCCGATGCCGTAGGCGGCCAGCGAGGCGAGGCCGATCATGGCGCCGGTCAGCGCGATGGCCAGCGTGAAAGGCAGCGTCCACACGCTCATGCGGTTGTGCCAGTCGGCCAGCGCCACGCCGCCGCTCTGCCTTGCGCGCAGGCGGAAGGCGTCGCGGAAGATACGCGGATGGGCGATCACGCCGGACAGGGCCAGCGCAAAGATCATCGCGCCGAGCGCACCGACAATGGTGATGCCGATCAGGCTCGGCAGGTTGAGCCGGTAATGCAGGGCGAGCAGGAATTCGGCCCAGGCATTTTCTTCCGGCTCGACGATCCGCCCGTCCGAATCGACATGCACGGCCTGGCTGTCCGTGGTGATCGTCGTGCGCGGCAGGTCCGCCACCGGCATGTGCACATAGAGATGGGTGGTCGGCGGCTTGCCCGCTTCGCTCGCCATCACGCTTTCGACCGCGCGCTGTACGGCGGCGGGCGCGATTTGCTCCATTTCGGGCGCGGCGGGTTGCTCGACCCGCTGCCACTCCTCGTAGAAAACAACCACCGTGCCGGTGAGGCAGACCAGATAGAGCAGCGCGCCCGCCACGAGTCCGATGACGGCATGGGCGGAAAGCGCCTGCTTCACTGTGGACGTTTCGGGCGCGAATTTCACGCAGGCGCTCCGGTGAGGAAGAGGGGCAGGATCGGGATGCAGCAAGCCAGCAGCAGCAGGATCTGGCCGCGCCGCCGCTCCAGCATCAGCAGGAAGAAGGAAAGCAGCGCCCACAGCACCGGGACGGCGAAGAACGCCGCGACATTGCTATTCGCTTCGCTCATCCCGGCGATGCCGGCGAGGCCGCGCAGGGCCACGCCAAGCCCTACCGAGACGGCCAGCCCGGCAATGGCGACCAGCAGGAAAGTCACGACGCGCCGGCCGAGATGCAGCTTGCCGCCCATTTCGGGCAGCATCCGCACTCGTCGCACGGATGCGCTGCCCTTGCCTTGCGGCGATGTCGCAGCAGCATGGGCGAGCGCCAGCGCGGCCGCACCCATCGCGAAGAGCGAAACCACCGAGACGCCCCAGGCCCCTTCGGCCGCTCCCCCGCCGATCGCCGCCAGCGCGAGCAGCGCCCAGCCGGCGGTGTTGAGCGGGATCGAGCGCTTGCGCTTAGACCAGGCGAAGCGCAGCACACCAATACCGGCAACGCCGATCGCTGCTGCCAGCCAGAGCAGGGGCTCCGGAGCTGCCATCAGAAGCGGTAGCCCGGTTTGCCGGCGACCACGATTTCACAACTGTCCGGTGCTTTCCGGACCATCGCCGAGGCGGCGGAGGGACATGGGCAGGCACGCAGCAGCGATCTTGCGGGATTCATCCTATACCTCATGGCACTGCGGCGTCCGTATGCGTCGCTCGCCCTCGCCTCTAATGAGAGGCATTTTCATTAGCAAGTCTTGTGATTTCTCGCTTCGGAACCCCGCTGCTTGCGTTCAGCCTCGACAGCGCCATTGTGAATGCCTAGGGCTCCGGCAAAAGATTGCGAGGGGCCCGGCGTGAAGCTCATCATCGGCAACAAGAACTATTCAAGCTGGTCGCTGCGCGGCTGGCTGGCGGCCAAGCAGTCCGGCCTGCATTTCGAGGAACTCACCGTCCATATCGACGGCGACGACTGGCAGGCGATGAAGCGCAGCGATGGCGAGTTCCAGCCATCGGCCGGCAAGGTGCCGGTGCTGTGGGATGGCGATGTCGTCGTGTGGGACAGCCTCGCCATCCTCGAATATCTCGGCGACAAGGTCGGCCGCGACCGCTTTTGGCCGAAGGACGATGCCGCCCGCGGCATGGCACGGGCGATGGTTGCGGAAATGCACAGCTCCTATCTCGCCTTTCGCCGGCAATGCCCGATGAATATCCGTAAGCGGATCGGCGGGATCGAACTCAACGACGCGACCCGCGCCGATATCGTGCGCATCCTCGGCCTGTGGGCCGAAGCGCGCGCGCGTTTCGGCAAGGGCGGGCCGTTCCTGTTCGGCACCTTCAGCGCGGCGGACGTCTTCTACGCGCCGGTGGTCAGCCGCTTCATCACCTATGGCATCGGCGTGCCCGGCTTCGCCCAGGCCTATATGCAGGCCGTGTGGGAGCATGACTGGATGCAGGCCTGGATCAAGGCGGCCGAGGAGGAGCGCTGGGTGATCGAGCAGTTCGAAGAGGTCGAACAGGCTTGAGCGTCACCGAACTCGCCGAAAGGCTGATCGCCTGCGAAAGCGTGACGCCGGCGCGCGGGCCGGTGTTCGATGCGCTGCAGGCGATGCTCGAACCGCTCGGTTTCGAGGTCCATCGCTTCGTCGCCGGCGATCCGCCGGACGGGCCGGTCGAGAACCTCTTCGCGATCCGCCGGGGGCCGGAAGGCTCGAAGCATTTCGCCTTTGCCGGCCATGTCGATGTCGTGCCGCCGGGCGAGGGCTGGGCCAGCGATGCCTTCGCCCCGGAAGTGCGCGGCGACCTGCTTTACGGCCGCGGAGCGGTGGACATGAAGGGCGCGGTGGCGGCGATGGTCGCGGCGGCCGTGGAAGTGCCGGCCGAGGCCGGCACGCTGAGCTTCATCATCACCGGCGACGAGGAAGGCCCGGCCATTTACGGCACGCGCGCGCTGATCGACCTGATCCGCGAACGCGGCGAAGCGCCCGACCTGTGCCTGGTGGGAGAGCCGACTTCGGTCAACCGGCTGGGCGACATGATGAAGATCGGCCGGCGCGGTTCGGTCAATATCTTCCTCGAAGTTGCCGGCGTGCAGGGCCATGTCGCCTATCCGCATTTGGCCGACAATCCCGTGCCCCGGCTCGTCGCCATGCTGGCCGAGCTCGATGCGCTGGCGCTCGACGAGGGCACGGACTGGTTCCAGCCCTCCAATCTCGAGATCACCGAGATCGAGATCGGCAATCCGGCGCACAATGTCATCCCCGGCAAGGCGAAGGCGCGTATCTCGATCCGTTTCAACGATTTGCATAGCGGCACCGAGCTGGGTGAACGGGTGAGCGAGATCGCCCGCAAGCATGGCGGCAGCGCCAGGCCGGTGATTTCCGGCGAACCTTTCCTGACGCCGCCCGGCGCCTTCTCGCAGATGATCGCCGATGCGGTGGAGGCCGAAACCGGCATCGTGCCCGAAGCTTCGACCAGCGGCGGCACGTCCGATGCGCGCTTCCTCAAGGATCTGTGCCCGGTGATCGAATTCGGGCTGGTCAATGCGACCATGCACAAATGCGACGAGGCCGCCGCGCTTGACGATCTGGACAGGCTCGCGAAGATCTATCGCCGTATCGCCATGTCCGCGCTGCGCAATGAAGGGGCCGCATCATGAAAACCTGGTTCGCCATCCCGCTGTGGCAGCGCGTCGTGGCCGCACTCGTGCTCGGCATCTTCACCGGTTGGCTGTGGGGCCCGGGCGCGGAGAGCATCAAGATCGTGGGCGATATCTTCATCGCCTTCATCAAGATGCTGGTGGTGCCGCTGATCTTCTTCAGCCTGGTGTCGGGCGTGGCCTCGATCGGCGATCTCAGGAAGCTCGGCAGCGTGGGCTGGCGGGCCATGCTGCTGTTCGTGGTGACGGGCCAGATCGCCGTCTGGCTGGGCCTGCTGCTCGGCACGATCGTCCAGCCGGGCGTGGGTGTCGACACTTCGATGATAGAGATGGGCGCGGTGCCGGCGCCCAACGAGACCACCTGGCGTGACATGCTGCTGGGCATGGTGCCACAAAGCCCGGTTCAGGTGATGGCGGATGTCAACGTGCTGCCGCTGATCGTGTTCTCGCTGCTGCTCGGCATCGGCATATTGATGGCCAGGGAAGAGGGCGCGCCGGTCCTCAAGATCTTCGATTCGGGCTCCGTGGTGATGCAGAAGGTCACCATGATCGTGATGGAGCTGACCCCGTTCGGCGTCTTCGCGCTGATGGCCTGGGTCGCCGGAACGCTGGGGATCGCCGCGCTGGGCGCGCTCGGTAAGCTGGTCTTCCTCAATTATCTCGGCTGCCTGCTGATCATCTTCGGCATGTATGCGGCGATGATAAAGCTGCTGGCCAAGCTGCCGGTGCGCGATTTCTTCCGCGGCATCGTGGACGCGATGGCGGTCAGCTATTCCACCGCCAGTTCCAACGCCACGCTGCCGGTGACGCTGCGCTGCGCCGAGCGGAACCTCGGCGTGTCGAACTCGGTCGCCAGCTTCGTCATCTCGCTGGGCGCGACGATCAACATGAACGGCACGGCGATGTATCTCGGCCTCGCCACGCTGTTCGGCGCGCAGATCTTCGGCGTCCATCTGAGCTGGGGCGATTATTTCCTGATCTCGATCCTCGGCACGCTGGGCGCGGTCGGCGCGGCCGGCATTCCGGGGGCGGGGCTGATCATGATGGCGCTGGTGTTCGGCGCGGTGGGCGTGCCGCTGGAGACGATCGCCTTCGTCGCGGGCGTGGACCGGATCATGGACATGATGCGCACCACCACCAATGTCAGCGGCGATGCCGCGGTGGCGACCACGGTGGCGGTGATGACCGGCGAGATCGACCGCGAGGAAATGATCAGCGCGGACGACGTATAGGCGGCGCGCCTGCGGCCGCCGCTATTTCTTCGCGTCGGCCAGTTCCACCGGCACGAAATCGCCGAGGCCGCAGCCCGCGCCGCTCTGCCCGTCGGAATAGAGCACATGGATGATGTCGGTGTTGCACAGCCGGCCAGTCGTGGTCTCGTAACCGAAGCGTTCCTCGAAGCCGAGGCTCGGGCAGCGATGGGGCAGCGTGTTGCGATAGACCTTGCCGCCCGACATCACGAAATCGATGGTGTAATCGTCCTGCACGATCGTGTTGCGCAGCATGCTGGTCTGGATACAGCTTGCCGGTTCGCCGACAACGCGCACGGCGGGCGCGCTCACCTGGCGCTCCTTATCCATCTGCGCGCTACAGGCGGCCAGCGGGATCGCGGCGGCAATCACGGCTCTTTGGAAAACTGGCACATTCACGGCGGCTCTCCTTCGGCTGCGTCATGTGGAAGACGGAGCTGACACCCGCCTGCCTTTGGCAACGGGTTTTTCGAGCACCTTGTTCCGGTAGGAGCATAGATGGATCACCGGGCAGCGCCAGCATTCGGGCGTGCGCGCCTTGCAGATATAGCGGCCATGCAGGATCAGCCAGTGATGCGCGTGCAGCCGGAAAGGCTGTGGCACACGCTTTTCCAGCTTCGCCTCCACCTGTTCGGGCGTCTTCCCCTTGGCCAGCCCGGTACGGTTGCCGACGCGGAAGATATGCGTGTCGACCGCGAAGGTCTCCTGCCGGAACCAGCAATTGAGCACGACATTGGCCGTCTTGCGGCCGACGCCGGGCAGTTTCACCAGCTCCTCGCGGCTGTCCGGCACTTCGCCGCCATAATCGTCGACCAGCATTTGCGAGAGCGCGATGACGTTCTTCGCCTTGGAGTTGAACAGGCCGATCGTCTTGATGTGCTGCTTCAGCCCTTCCTCACCTAATTCAAGCATTTGCTGCGGGGTCTGGACTGCAGCAAAAAGCTTGCGCGTAGCCTTATTGACGCCGACATCGGTGGCTTGCGCCGATAGGGCGACGGCCACCACGAGCTGGTAGGCATTGCCATATTCCAGCTCGGTCTCGGGTTCGGGATTGTCCTCCGCCAGTATGCGGAAGAATTCGAAAATCTGGTCCTTGGTCAAAGCCCGAGCACCTGCTCCATCCCGTAGCGCCCGGCGGGCTTGCCGATCAGCCAGGCGGCGCCCTTCACCGCGCCGTGGGCGAAGATCATCCGGTCCTCGGCGCTGTGCGACAGGGTGAGGCGTTCCTGCTCGCCGGCGAGGATCACCGAATGCTCGCCCGCCACCGTGCCGCCGCGCAGCGATGCGAAGCCGATCGCGCCTTCCTCGCGTGCGCCGGTATGCCCGTCGCGGCCGCGCTCGCTATGGCTGGCGAGGTCGATGCCGCGCCCTTCCGCCGCCGCCTCGCCGAGCAGCAAGGCCGTGCCCGAAGGCGCGTCGACCTTCATCCGGTGGTGCATTTCCAGCACTTCGATATCCCAGTCCGTCCCGAGGCGGCTGGCCGCTTCGCGCACCAGGTGGGCCAGCAGCGTGACGCCCAGCGAGGTATTGCCGGTCTGCAGCACGGGAATCGCCCGCGCGGCAGAATCGATCGCGGTGTGATGGGCATCGGACAGCCCGGTGGTGCCGATCAGGATCGGCACGCCCGCGCCCACCGCCGCATGAAGATTCGCTTCCAGCGCCGCCGGGGCGGTGAAATCGACCAGCGCGTCGCTCGCATCGGCCAGCGCGGCCACGTCGCTGCCCTTGTCCGCCCCGCCGGACACGCCGTGCCCGGCCGCCTCGATCGCGCGGGCGAGCGCCTGCCCCATGCGTCCTTCGCTGCCGATGATGCCGATGCTTGCCATTGCGCCTTTCCCTAACCCCGTGCTTCATGCGGGCAATGGCCGATATCCGCAACATCGTGATCCTCACCGGCGCGGGAATAAGCGCCGAAAGCGGCCTGCGCACCTTTCGCGCGGAGGACGGGCTGTGGGAGGATTATCCGGTGGAGGACGTGGCGACGCCCGAGGCCTTCCGCCGCGATCCGGAACTGGTGCAGCGATTCTACGACGCGCGGCGCGCGGGGGTTCGCGAAGCGCAGCCCAATCCCGCGCATGAGGCGCTCGCCCGGCTCGACCGGGCATGGGCGCAGATGCCGGGGCGCGAATTGCTGATCGTGACGCAGAATATCGACGATCTGCATGAACGCGCCGGGGCCGCCCGCGTGCTGCACATGCACGGCGAGGCGCTGTCCGTCTGGTGCATGGCCTGCGATGCGCGGCACCGCTGGGAAGGCACGCTGCTCGACGGCCCGCCATGCCCTTCCTGCGGGGCGGTGGCGCTACGGCCCGACATCGTCTGGTTCGGCGAGATGCCCTATCGCATGGACGAGATCTTCGCCGCGCTCGCCCGGGCGGATCTGTTCGTCTCGATCGGCACGTCGGGCGCGGTCTATCCGGCGGCGGGTTTCGTGCAGCAGGCCGCCGCGCATGGCGCGCGCACGGTGGAACTCAACCTGGAACGCAGCCAGGGCTCTCACTGGTTCGACGAAAGCCGACTCGGCCCGGCGAGCGTTCTGGTGCCTGCATGGGTGGATGAAGTGCTCGAGGCTGCTCGCTGAGTGGCGATCTATCTTAGGCGGAATGCGGTCGATGGGATGGCCAAGCCCCCCTTAAGCTTCGCATTCAGAATTTGATCTTCACTTCCAGCATAACTCCAACACCGCCGATTCTTGGATCTGCGCCTCCACGTAACCGCAATGTGGCATTTTTCCCGATGTCGATTTCGGCTCTGGGGAGGCCCGTTTCAGGCTCGACAATAACCAGCTCTTCATCAGGGTTCTCCGCGCAGACGACGATCTCTCCCTCGGTACTCTGATCGCACTCCTGTTGATCCGTTTTCTCGCGCGACGGGGCCTCCAGATCGACTGGTCCGTACACAAGTTCGACCTCAGCCTCTGCTTCGGACGCAGCAGAGCTGGCCACTACGATCGGAGGAGGAATGTCGGTTGGCATTCCGCTGTCGCGGCCTTTCCTTCTGGACACGAGGAAAGGGTATCACGAGATGGTGCCGTGGCTTAGCACGCGATTGAACGGGCCCTTAGCCGACCTTCGTCCCGCATCCCTTGCAAGCCGGATCCTTGGCGATGCTCATCGTCCGCATGGCGGGTGTCAGCCCTTCGAGCAGGTGCAGCTTGCCCCATTGCGGATCGCCCATGCCGCCGGTGGAGGCGACCAATATCCGGATCGCCTGCATGGCGGCGAAAGTGCCGGTCCAGCCGGCCATCGCGCCCAGCATCCCGTCATCGGCGCAGGTATCGCAATCCTCGGCATCGAAGGCGTCGCCGACATAGCAGCGATAGCAGGGCTGGTCCGCCAGATGCCCGGCAAAGGCGCCGACCTGCCCCTGGAAGCGCCCGACCGCGGCGCTCAGCAGCGGGACGCCGGCCGCCACGCAGGCATCGGACACGGCGAGGCGGGTGGCGAAATTGTCGCAGCCGTCGAGCACCAGGTCGGCGCCGTCGATCAGGCTCTTTGCGTTCCCGGCATCGATCCGGTGATGCACGCAATGGATGTCGATCTCCGGATCGAATTCATGGACCCAGACCGTGGCCGATTCCGCCTTGCGCTTGCCGATCTCGTCGGTGCGGAAGACGGTTTGGCGCTGGAGGTTGGTCTCGTCGACCGTATCATCGTCGATCAGCGTCAGCGCACCGATGCCGGCCCCCGCCAGATATTGCAGCGCGGGCGATCCGATCCCGCCAATGCCGACCATGACGACTTTCGCCCCCGCCAGCGCCGCCTGCCCGGCACCGCCGATTTCGGGCAGCACGATATGACGGGCGAAACGGCCCAGCCTTTCGGGAGGCAGGCTCATGGCCGGCCGGCGGCGTCCGTTTCGGAGCCGGCGGGTACCGTGGAGGGTCGTTCCTTGCGAAAGCCGCTCATGCCCAGCCACCACTGGAAGGCGATGATCGCGCCCTTGGCGGGCTGCAATATGCCCAGCATCAGCACGATCGCCAGCGGCAGGATGATCGCCGCCGTGGCCCAGGGAGAGAGGGCGAAATCGAGCACCAGCAGGATCAGCAGCGGCGCCATCAGGTGGCCGGTGACGAAGATGGCGACATAGGGCGGGAAATCGTCGGCGCTTTGCAGCGACCAGTCCTGCCCGCAGGCGCGGCAGCGATCGACCGGCTTCAGCCATTTGCGAAACAGCTCCGCACCGTCGCATCGCGGGCAGCGCCCGCGCGCGCCGCGCATGGCGGCTTCGGGGAGGCTGTGCGGCAATGCCGCCGGTTGCGAAGAGGGAGTCGTGCCGGGCATGACTCCCCCTTAGCGAAAAATGCTCAGCTCTCCAGCTGTCTCAGCAAGCTGCGCACGTCGCCATCCATGTCGGCATCGCGCTTGCGCAGGTCTTCGATCAGCCGAACGGCATGGATCACGGTGGAGTGATCGCGCCCGCCGAACTTGCGGCCGATCTCCGGATAGGAGCGCGGTGTCAGCACCTTGGCGAGATACATCGCCACCTGGCGGGGGCGGACCACCGCGCGGGCGCGGCGCTTGCTCGACATCTCGGAACGGTCGATACGGTAGAACTGGCAAACGGTGCGCTGGATCTCGTCGATCGTGATCCGCCGGCGATTGGCCGACAGGATATCGGTCAGCTGCTCCTCGGCGAGTTGCAGCGAGACTTCCTGGCCCGTGAGCTGGGCATAGGCGATCAGCTTGTTGAGCCCGCCCACCAGTTCGCGGACATTGCGGTTGATCGTGCGTGCGAGGAACTCGATCACGTCGCCCGGCACGTCCAGCGGCGCGAAGCGGGTGAGCTTCGATTCGAGGATCGTGCGGCGCAGCTCGATATCGGCCGGCTGGATATCGGCGACGAGGCCCATCGACAGGCGGCTGAGCAGGCGCGGTTCCACGCCGTCCAGCGCCTGCGGCGCGCGGTCGGCGGCGAAGACCAGCCTCTTGCCCTCGGCCAGCAGCGCGTCGATCGTATAGAGCAGTTCTTCCTGCGCGCTCGCCTTGCCGATGATGAACTGGATATCGTCCACCAGCAGCAGGTCGAAGCCGCGCAGCCGCGCCTTGAACTCGATCATCTCGTTCGATTTCAGCGCCTGCACGAATTCGACCATGAAGCGCTCGGCGCTGCAGTAGAAGATCCGTGCCCGCGGGTGGGCCTGCAGATAGGCATGGCCGATCGCGTGCAGCAGGTGCGTCTTGCCCTGGCCGGTGGCGGCCTTGAGGTAGAGCGGGCTGAATTGCGGCTTCTCGGCCTTCGCCATGCGCTCGGCCGCGTTATAGGCGAGCACATTGGTCGTGCCCGTCACGAAGGCGGCGAAGGTCAGCGAGGGATCGAGGCCGACCGACGAGGTGAAACCGTCATTGCCGATCGATTCCATGCCCAGCGTGCCGTCATTCGCCGCGCGGTGGCCGAATCCGTCATCGCCGCGCAGGTCCAGATCGGCCAGCTTGCGGCGGCCGGGATGGACGGCGATCTTGACCTGTTTCACTTCGCTGCGGGCGATCTTCCACGCCAGCGAAAGCCGGTCGTGGAATCGGTCCTGAACCCAATTGGCGGAAAACTCCGTGGGCAGGAACAGTTCGAGCGTGCCGGTTTCCTTGCAGAAACCGCCGACCTGGATCGGCCGGATCCACTGGCTGAACAGTTGATGCCCCAAATCCTTGCGCAGGCCCTGACTGATATCGGCCCAGTCCGCGGCGAGATCCGCGGCTTCCTGTTCTTCCATGTTCCCCTCAACCACTTTCCCGCTGGTCGGTACCGAACGACCAGACTGCGGTCCCCTTCGAATCATCGAGCAAAATCCTTGTACCGACGGGCCTAAAACGAACGCTCCTCCGATGGCCGGGACCGGCAGGCAAAACTCTCCCGTGCTGCGAGCCGGATGGCTTCGCAGACTACCCCGAACAACGTCTCTGTATTGTCGGCTGGGATGGTGTCGTCCCGGCCGGAGGTTTGTTATGAACCCCTCGGCGGCAGGGGCAAGTGTGCGCCGGTAAAAAATCTGAAAAATATCGACTTGACTCACCGCTACCCCGCAGCGGTCCGTTCAAGCATCTGTTTTTACACGAAAACAATATGACAGTCTCGCGAATCGCGGTATTTCCAGCACTTTATTGGTTGCTGGCCGCGAAGCGCCTGCGCATGAAAAAGGGGCCGGTGGAAAATCCGCCGGCCCCGTTCCAATTTCGTTCTAGGCGTTAACCCTAAGGGGGTGAATCAGAGCCCCGCGACTCGCTTGCTGAGTCGGCTCATCTTGCGCGCCACGGTGTTCTTGTGGAGCACGCCGCGGGCGACTCCGCGCTGCATTTCCGGCTGTGCGGCCTTGAGCGCTTCCTGGGCGGCGGTCTTGTCGCCACCGTCGATGGCGGATTCGACCTTCTTGATGAAGCTGCGGATGCGGCTCATGCGCGCGGTGTTGATTTCGGCGCGGCGATTGTTGCGACGGATGCGCTTGCGGGCTTGCGGCGTATTGGCCATGTTCGTCCTTGTCTCGGGCCGACCAAGCGGCCGGATTGTCCTTTGTTCGTAAACTGCTGAAACGGCGGCAGCCCGCCGGAAAGCGCGCCCCTTAGCTCCGAGGGGGCGAATCGTCAACTTATTGTCGCCTCTCGCACCCCGGAGAGGGCTCAGGGTCGCCGCCCGGGCGCTACTTCTGGCATTTCGGGCAATACCATGTGCTCCGTCCGCCCTGCGCCAGCCGGCGGATGATGCCACCATCGCCATGCGCGCAGGGCTCGCCCTCGCGGCCATAAACGGCGAACCGGGTGGCGAAATAGCCGAGCTCGCCATCGGGCCGCGCATAGTCGCGCAGGGTGGACCCGCCATCGGTGATCGATTGTTCGAGCACCTCGCGGATCGCCGGCACCAGCCGGGCGAGCGCCTTGCGGCCGACCTTGCCGCCCGGCCTGTTGGGAGAGAGGCCCGCGCGGAACAGCGCCTCGCAGACATAGATATTGCCGAGCCCGGCGACGATCCGCTGGTCGAGCAGCAGCAGCTTCACGGCCTGTTTGCGCCCGGCGAAGGCGGCGTGGAGATGCGCCGCGGTCAGGCCGGGGCCGAGCGGTTCGGGGCCCATCGCGGCGAAGGCCGGCCATTGGTCTAGCCGGGCCGTGTCTGCGAGATCGACGAAGCCGAAGCGGCGCGGATCGTGCAGCGCGAAGACATGGCCGCCCGCCTCGATCACGAGATGATCGTGCTTCTCCGCCCGCTCCGGGTCGATCCGCCAGCGGCCGCTCATGCCCAGATGGAAGATCATCGTGCTGTCGCGGTCGGTATGGATAAGCCCGTATTTCGCGCGTCGGCCGAGGCCGGTGACCCGCGCGCCGGCCAGCGCCTGCACCAGTCCATCGGGGAAGGGGAAGCGCATGTCCGGCCGGTTGAGCTGCACCCGCTCGATCCGCGCGCCGTCGAGATAGCGGGCAAGGCCGCGCACGGTGGTTTCGACTTCGGGGAGTTCTGGCATGGAAGCCGGGCTCTAGCCGCGCGCCGACAATCTGTCATCGCCAAGCGTGCGGGCGCGCTCTAGGGGCAGCGGCCATGCATACGGATCGCCAACATCTGAGAGCCTTTGCCCTGCTCGGCCTCGTCATGCTGCTATGGGCGGGCAATTCGATCGTCGCGCGGGCCGTGCGCATGGACGTGCCGCCGCTGACGCTGGCTTTCGTACGCTGGACCGGCGCCTCGCTGTTCCTGCTGCCTTTCGCCTGGCGCCCGCTGCGAAAGGACTGGCCGGTGATCCGCCAGCATTGGCGGATCGTCCTGTTGCTCGGCCTGCTCGGCGTCGGGGCCTTCAACGCCTTTCTCTATTCCGGGCTGCAATATACGACCGCGACCAATGCGCTGTTGCTGCATGCGGGCATTCCGGTGCTGGTGGTGATTCTCGACCGGCTGATCTTCGGTACGCGCGCGAACCCGCTGCAGGCGATCGGGCTTGTCGCATCGGTGGCGGGGATGCTGACTATCGTCTTCAAGGGTGATCTCGCCGCCGCGCTGCGCCTGCATTTCGGCTTCGGCGACGGGCTGGTGCTGTGCGGCGTGGCGGTGTGGTCTTTCTACACGGTGTTCCTGCGCCTGAGGCCCAGGACCGCACCGATCAGCTTCATCGCGGCGACCTTCGCCGTCGGCGTCATCACCATGGCGCCCCTTGCGGCCTGGGAATGGAGCGAGGGCCTGCGTATCCACTGGAGCCCGGGCGTCGGCGCGGCCTTCCTCTATGTCGCGGTGCTGCCGTCGATCCTGTCCTATTTCATCTACAATTACGCCGCGCATACGGTCGGCCCCGCCCATGCCGGGCAGGCGATCACGATGATGCCGCTATTCGGCGCGCTGCTTTCGGCGCTGCTGCTGGGCGAGACGCTGCACACATATCATTTCATCGGCATGGGGTTCATCATGGTCGGCGTGGGCATGGGGCTGCTGGCCCTGCGCGGGAAAGAGCCCGCTGGCGCTGCGCAGGCGGCCCCGCTAGAGGAGCGCGCATGAGCGAACAGGTTTCCTTCGGCTACGAGAATGTCGAACCCGAAGAGAAGACGCGGCGCGTCGGCGCAGTCTTCTCCAATGTCGCGGCCAAATACGACATCATGAACGATGCGATGTCGGGCGGCATGCACCGCTTGTGGAAGGACCGCTTCGTCCGCCGCGTTAAGCCGCAGCCGGGCGAACAGATCCTCGACATGGCCGGCGGCACGGGCGACATCGCCTTCCGCATGGAGGCCTGCGGCGCCAATGTGACCGTGTCGGACATCAATCAGGACATGCTCGATGTCGGGATCGAACGGGCGATGGAGCGCGGGCTGGATAGCCTCGTCTGGTCCCGCCAGAATGCCGAGGAGTTGACGTTCTCCAGCGGCATTTTCGATGCCTATACGATCGCTTTCGGTATCCGCAACGTGACCCATATCGACAAGGCGCTGCGTGAGGCGCATCGCGTGCTCAAATATGGCGGGCGCTTCTTCTGCCTCGAATTCTCGACCATGGAATGGCCGGGCATGAAGGAGGCTTACGATCTCTATTCGCACAAGCTCGTGCCGCAGATCGGCAAGCTCGTGGCCGGGGACGAAGAAAGCTACCGTTATCTGATCGAGAGCATCCGCCGCTTTCCGCCCATGCCCGAATTCGAAGCCATGATCCGCGATGCCGGCTTTGCGCGCACCCGCGTGGAACCGATCATGGGCGGGCTGGTGGCGATCCATTCGGGGTGGAAGATCTGATCGGGTGACGAGGCCGACGACGCATATATTCCGCCTGCTTAAATGGGGGCGCACGCTGGCACGGTATGGCGCATTGCGCGGGATCGAGCGCGATCCCAACACGCCGCCGCAAGTGCGCAGGCTGGTGCGCATCGCGCGGTTCGGCACGCGCCAGCCGCCCGAGCCGGACTATGCACGGGCCTTCCAGGCGATCGGCCCGGCGGCGATCAAACTCGGCCAGACGCTGGCCACCCGGCCCGATATCGTCGGCGACAAGGCCGCGCATAATCTGCTGAGCCTGCAGGACAGCCTGCCGCCCGTCCCCTATGCGGAGATCGAGGCGCAGATCGAGCGTAGCTTCGAACGCAAGGTGGGCGAATTGTTCGCCTCGATCGATCCGGAGCCGGTCGGCGCCGCGTCGATCGCGCAGGTGCATAAGGGCGTCACCAGCGATGGCCGCATGGTCGCCATCAAGGTGCGGCGCCCGGGCATCGCCGAACGCTTCGCCCACGATATCGCCACTTATGAATGGGCCGCCGCGCATCTCGAAGCGCTGGGCGGCGAGGCCGTGCGGCTGCGGCCGCGCCTGACCATCGCCAATTTCAAGCGCTGGACCAATCGCGAGCTGGACCTGCGGCGCGAGGCGGCATCGGCTTCCGAACTGGCGGACGCGATGCGCGGCTTCCACGGCTATTGCATCCCCTCGATCGACTGGGACCGGACCAATGGCCGGGTGATGACGATCGAATGGATCGACGGCATCAAGATCAGCGATACCGAGGCGCTAACCGCGGCCGGGCACGATTTGCCCGAACTGGCGCGGCGGCTGGTGCTGGCTTTCCTCACCCAGGCGATCAGCGGCGGCTTCTTCCATGCCGACATGCACCAGGGGAACCTGTTCGTGCGGCCCGATGGCGAGATCGTGGCGATCGATTTCGGCATTATGGGCCGGATCGACCGGCGAGCGCGGCAATGGCTGGCGGAAATCCTCTATGGCCTGACCACCGGCGATTATCGCCGCGTGGCCGAGATTCATTTCGAGGCGCAATATGTGCCGCCGCACCATTCGGTCGACGAATTCGCCACCGCTCTGCGGGCCGTGGGCGAGCCGATGCGCGGCAAGCCGGTGAGCGAGCTTTCGGTCGGCCAGATGCTCGACGGGCTGTTCGCCATCACCCGCGATTTCGACATGCAGACCCAGCCGCATCTGCTGTTGCTGCAGAAAACCATGGTGATGGTCGAAGGCATCGCCACCCAGCTCGATCCCGACATCAACATGTGGGACGTTTCCGCGCCCTATGTGAAGAGCTGGATCCGTGACGAGCTCGGCCCCGAAGCGGCGCTGGCGGACCGGATTCGCGAGGATGCGCAAACCTTGCTGCGCCTGCCTGCGCTGCTGCGGCGGCTGGAAGAGAAATTCCCGCCCCGGGGCGGCGCGCCCGATCCGCCGCCGCTGCCCGAAGTGGAACTGGTCTGGGAGAAGCGCGCCCGCGAAGGGCCGGGCTGGTTCGCCTATGTGCTGGCCGCCGCCGCCGGTGCCTTCCTCTATTGGGCCGGGGGCCATCTGGGGTGGCCGGGCTGAGCGCCGCATCGGTGGGCAAGGTGGCCCGCCGCGCTTGATGGTCGGGCCGGCAAGCGGCACAGACGCATGATGCGCGTGCTGAGGGATCCGATCGGATGGTGGGAGGCGCTCGGTCGTCCGCTCCGCGCGCTGCCGCGATGGGGAGCTCTGCTGGTGCTGCTGCTTGGCGCGGCGCTGCTCGTATGGAGCTCCGTCTCGGTCGAGCGGATGTATGGCGAACAGCGCGCGAAGGAAGCCGGGATCGCCGCCAAGGACGGTCATTTCGGCGATATCGACCTCTATCGGCAGATCAACCAGCGCGTCCGTGCCGGCGAGAGCTATTATGCGGCGGCGCTTTCGGAGCAGCGGGCGCATAATTATCCGACGCGGCCCTTCGTGACCGTGCGCCTGCCGACCCTTGCCTGGACCGATCGGCTTTGGGGCGAAAGTGGCTGGCGCATCATCGCGATCGGTGCGCTGCTGGCGAATATCGCGGCCTGGATCGGCGCGCTTTCGGAACGCGGTTTGGCGCTGGAGCGGGCAGCCGCCGCGCTGCTGATCCCCGCCGCCGGGATCGGTGCTTTCTACGAGCATGTCGGCGTGGTGCATGAACTGATCGCGGGGCTGTTCCTGTCGCTCGCGCTCGGCCTCTATCGCCCGCATCGCTGGTGGCCGAGTCTGATCGCCGCCGCGGCGGCGCTAGCGGTGCGGGAGCTTGCCGTGCCTTTCGTGCTGCTATGGGCCGTCTTCGCGGCGTGGAAGGGCCGGCGCGCCGAATTCCGCGCGGTCGTCGCGCTGCTGATCGTCTTTGCACTCGGCATGGCGCTGCATGCCTTGGGCGTCGCCGGTGCGCGCATGCCCGGCGATATAGCCAGCCCCGGCTGGACGGGCATGCTCGGCCTGCCGCTGGTCCTGACCAGCATCGTTCGCCTGTCCCCGCTGCTGGCCGTGCCGAGCTCCATCGCCGGCCCGCTGGCGCTGCTGCCGCTGCTCGGCTGGATCGGGCTGGGCGGGCGGTTCGGCCTGTTTGCCAGCCTGTGGTTCATCGGCTTCGGCCTTGCCGTCGCGCTATTCGCCCGGGCCAATAATTTCTACTGGGTGCTGCTGATGCTGCCGGCCTATGCGGTGGGGCTGGCGCTGGTGCCGCGCGCGCTGGCGGACCTTGTCATGGCGATCTTGCGTCCGCGCGGCATGATAGCCAAATCGTAACCATACCGGGGCAGGTCTGGCCTTGGGTAAATGGCGCCGCTAGGCTTCTGCCCGCAAGCGCCCGGCCGGAGGTATTTGACCGCGAAAATGCAGCAGCCACGCATCCTGCTGGTCGTGGGCGGGGGTATCGCCGCCTATAAGTCCTGCGAGCTCGTGCGGCTGATCCGCAAGGGCGGGGGCGAGGTCACCTGCGTGCTGACCGAGGGCGGATCGCAATTCGTCACCCCGATGAGCCTTGCCGCGCTTTCCGGCAACCAGGTCTATACCTCGCTGTGGGACCTGAAGAACGAGGCCGAGATCGGCCATATCCAGCTCAGCCGCGATGCCGATCTGGTGGTGGTCTGCCCGGCCACGGCCGACTTGCTGGCGAAGATGGCGGCGGGCATTTGCGACGATCTGGCGACCACGCTGATCCTCGCCACTGACAAGCCGGTGCTGGCGGTCCCGGCGATGAATGTGCGCATGTGGCAGCATGCGGCGACGCAGCGCAATCTCGCCTGGCTGCACCAGGCGGGCGTTCGCATCATGCAGCCCGACGAAGGGCCGATGGCCTGCGGCGAGTTCGGCCCGGGCCGCCTGCCCGAACCGGAGATGGTCTGGCTCGAGATCGCCGACCTGCTGGGCGTCGATCCCGGCGAGGCCGGCCCGCGCGAAGTGGCGGATTATCTCGAGGCGCTCGAGCCCGAGGAAGAGCCGGAAGAGCAAGCGCAGGATGGCAAGGTCGGCGGTCTCGCCGGCCTGCTCGCTTCGATCATCCCGCGCAGCACGCCGCGCCGGATTCAGGAAGAGGAAGTCTCCTACGCGGAGGAGACTCCGCCCGGCGAGGCGGTGCAGCCGCCGCTGCCGGAGGATTTCGAATTTCCCGAGGCCGGCGAATTGCCGCCGCCCGATCTTGCCGCCGGCCCGCTGCTGGCGACGAAGGGCGGGGCGAAATCCGCGCCTCTGGCCGATCACGGAAGCGGCGCAAAGTTCGATCCGCTGGAAGGCCAGCCCGCTTTCGAAACCGAGCCCGAGCATCGCCCGCTTTATGGCAGGCATGTTCTCGTCACCGCCGGGCCCACCCATGAGCCGATCGACCCGGTGCGCTATATCGCCAACCGCTCCTCGGGAAAGCAGGGCTATGCCATCGCCGCCGCAGCCGCCGCAGCGGGCGCGCGGGTGACGCTGGTTTCCGGGCCGGTCACGCTGGCGACGCCGCCGGGTGTCGATCGGATCGATGTCGAAAGTGCCGAGGAGATGGCCGCCGAGGTTAAGGCCGCCCTGCCGGTCGATGTGGCGGTGATGGTCGCCGCCGTGGCCGACTGGCGCACGCGTGAATATGTGCAGGACAAGATCAAGAAGCGCGGCAGCGCCCCGCCAGCGCTGCTGCTGACCGAGAACCCGGATATCCTGGCTACGGTCGCCGCCAGCCCGCAGCGGCCGCAACTGGTGGTGGGCTTTGCCGCCGAAACGGAAGACGTCGTCACCAACGCCACGCTCAAGCGCAAGAACAAGGGCGTGGACTGGATCGTCGCCAATGATGTCTCCGGTGACGTTATGGGTGGGGACAACAACCTCGTGCATCTGGTCAGCGAGAGCGGAGTCGAGGATTGGGAGGCGATGACGAAACAGGATGTCGCCCACCGGCTGGTGGAACGCATTGCGGAGAATTTGAATGGGTGATGCGGTGGCGGTGCGGATCAAGCGGCTGCCGCATGGCGAAGGACTGGAACCGCCGCGCTATGCCACCTCGGGCGCGGCGGGGATGGATGTGCTCGCTGCGGAGGATGTGACGCTGGCGCCGGGCGGCCGGCATCCGGTGGCGACCGGCTTCGCGCTGGCGATCCCCGAGGGCTACGAGATCCAGGTGCGCCCGCGTTCGGGCCTTGCGCTCAAGCATGGCATCACCCTGCCCAACACGCCGGGCACGATCGATTCCGATTATCGCGGCGAATTGAAGATCATCATGATCAATCTGGGCAGCGAGGATTTCGCCATCGCGCGGGGTGACCGTATCGCCCAGCTCGTGCTCGCTCCGGTGACGCAGGCCTGGTGGGAAGAGGTCGCCGAGCTGGACGATACGGTGCGCGGCGAAGGCGGCTTCGGCTCGACCGGCGGCCACGAGAAGCTCGCCTGAGCGGTAGTCCATTCCTTGCCTTGGCGGTAAGGCCTGCTTATCTCCTTGGCATTCGCATCCCACACGAGGCTTGATGTCGGAGATTGTCGTCAGCTGATCGCAGCTTCCCGCTTCTGAGCGGGTAAGCTCGTCGCACATCACTCGCCCCCTGACGCAGGGGCGCGAGCGGGATGTGCTTGGCTCAGTTCCAGACTGACGAGAATTACCGTGAATATTTCGAAACACGAACAGCGCGTGCTGCACGCGCTGGCACAGGGTGGTTGTATCCGCCACCAGAAGGACCCGAGCGGCCGGATCGTGGAAGTGGATTGCTTCAATCGCGACGGATACCGGCTGGCGGACTGCACCTTACCGGTATTCGGCAAATTGCGCCGCAAGCGCCTGATCATCAGCCGCAATGGCGGTCCATACAAGATCACGCGTGAGGGATTGCGTTCGGTGCGAGCCCAGCTCGACAATCGCTAGAAAGGAACGGGGTGGCCTCCGCGATGAGGCCGCCCTGTTTCCGTTGGCCCGTGCCATCGCCTATACCGGCTGTTCCCGGGGCGAGATTTCCTCGTCTCGCGGAGCGGGCTTGTACGAGCCGGGCCGCCCGAAGGCGATCCGCGGCCAGTCCCGGAACGGCGCGCCGCGCAGGTCGCGCAGCAGCCGGCCCCATTCGTGAAATGGGATGGTGAAGGGGTTGTTCGATTCGAGCTTCTCGACCAGCCCGTAAGTCAGGCCACCGCCATCGGGCTCCTCGCGGAAAGTGCCAAACATCCGGTCGAACACGATCAGCACGCCGCCGAAATTGCAGTCGAGGAAGGGCCGGTCGCTCGAATGATGGGCGCGGTGGTGCGAGGGCGTGTTGAGCACGTATTCGAGTGGGCCGAGCTTCCCCACCGCTTCCGTGTGCAGCAGGTACTGGTAGAGCAGGTTCGCTCCGAGCAGCGCGGCCACCATCAGCGGCGGGAAGCCGATCAGCACCAGCGGCACGAAGAACAGCCAGGCGAGCGACACCACGCCGGTCCAGCCGAGCCGCACCGCGGCGGGCAGGGCGAACTCATTGGCGCTGTGATGCACCGAATGCGTCGCCCACATCCAGCGCACGGTGTGGCTGTAGCGGTGGTGCCAGTAATAGGCGAATTCGAGCGCGACGAAGCCTGCCAGCCACACGCGCCAGTCGTCCATGGCGAATTGCCACGGCGCCAGCAGGGCGGCCGCCGCGAGCGTGGCGGTTATCGCCACGGCGCCGATCGGCTTCACCACGGCGCCGCCCAGCATCACCCCGAAGCTCGCCAGCGCCGCGCGCCAATCATAGCCTTTGCGGGAAAAGTGGACGCGCCAGGCATATTCGGCCGCGACCGCTGCCAAGAGCAGCGTGAGCACGATCGGATTGCGGGCCATTCCTTCGGCGATCACTGGTTGCGCCTTTCCTGCACAGCGGCGCGGACCTGGTCGAGCTCGGCCTTGGTGACGACATCGTCGCCATTCGTATCGGCGCGGTCGAACATCAGCGTCGGCCCGTTCACGAATTCGGTGCGGGTGACCTTGCCGTCATTATTCGTGTCGAAGCCGTCGATCATCATTTCCATGCGTTCGCGGATCTTCTTGAAGCGCGGCAGGTCGGAATCGTTGAGCACGCCGTTTCCGTCGCGGTCGATGCGGTCGAACTGGGTGGTGCGATAGTTGAGCAGCTCGGCGCGGCTGATGGCGCCGTCGCCATTGCTGTCGGCGGCGCGCATCTGCTCGACCATGCGCGAGCCATCCTGCGCAAGGGCGGGAGCCGCAAGCGTGAACGCGGTGGCGGCGGCGGCAATAAGGGTGAGGGTCTTCATTGGGGGTCGTTCCTGGTCAATGGGCGGCCGGGGCGGGGGTGCAAGGGAGTGGGAGCCCGCCCCGGCCATAGGAGTTGGTGAGACTTATCGGGGGCAGGCGATCGCGGCGCCGGCGGCGTCGTAGCAAGTGCCGCTATGGACGGGCTTTCCGGTCGCCGGGTCGATCCATGTCGATCCCTGGTAGCTGTTGCCGTTATTGGCATTGGTGGCCGATGTGGAGCGGCTGCCGCTCCAATTGCCATCGCTATCGCGATAGACCGATCCGGCGCTGTTCACGCTGCCGTTCTGGCCGCTCGCATCGTAGCGCGCGTCGCGGGTCAGGCTGCCATCGGGGTTGACGGTGGTCGCGCTGCGGCGCGCGGAGGTGCCGCCATTGGGCGTGCGATAGCCGGCGCCGCTCGCGCGGGTGACCGATCCGTCGTCGTTCTGGCGCACACCCCGGCCGCGAATGGAGCTGCCGCCATTTGGGCCGTGGGCCGCCTTTACCATGCCGTTCTGGCCGCGCGCCTTGATCACGCCCTGCCGGGCCTCGGCGGCGCCGGAACCCATCAGCATGGCGGCTGCGATCGCGCCGGCGATGATTGTCTTTGCAGTTCCCATTGTTGCAATCCTTTCAGGTTCCGGACGGGCGACGGGGGTGGGGTCTGTTTGCCCGTCCGGTGAGGCCCTTCTGGCGCGAAGCTGCATCATGGCGATGTCGGATAAGGGCCAAGATGTGGCGGCTCGTGACAGGGCGGGCCCCCTGTCACACTTTGTCACACGCCCGGCGATGGCCGGGGCGGCGGGCCTATGGCAGAAGGCGCTGCATGAGCGACAGGCCCGTCTCCATCCTCGTCGTCGATGACGATTTCGAACTGCGCAACCTGCTGCAGCGGTTCCTGGGCGAGCATGGCTTTCATGTCCGCACGGCGGAAAGCGGCGCGGCGATGGACCAGGCGATGCAGCGCGACCCGCCCGACCTGATCGTGCTTGACCTGATGATGCCGGGCGAGGACGGGCTGGCGATCTGCCGCCGCCTGCGCGCGGCCGGCGAAACGCTGCCGATCGTGATGTTGACGGCCAAGGGCGATCCGGTGGACCGGATCATCGGGCTGGAAATGGGCGCGGACGATTACCTGGCGAAGCCGTTCACGCCGCGGGAACTGGTCGCGCGCGTCGCCGCCGTGATGCGCCGGCTCGGGCCGGAGCGGACCATGCTGCGCGACGAGACGGTCGCGGTCGGCCCCTTCACGATCAACTTCTCGGCCATGACCGTATCGCGCGAGGGCGCGCCGCTCACGCTTTCCTCGCGCGAATTCGCCCTGCTCGCCGCGCTGGCGCGCAGCCCGGGGCGCCCGCTCAGCCGCGCGCAACTGATCGACCGGGCGATGGGCCGCGATGCGGAAGTGACCGACCGCGCGATCGACGTGCAGGTGGGCCGGTTGCGCAAGGCGCTGGGCGACGATCCCCAATCTCCGCGTTATGTCCGCACCGTCTGGGGCGTGGGCTATGTGCTGACCGGCGGCGAAGCGCCGTGAAGGACAGCCTGCTGCGGCGGAATATCGGCCTGCTGGTGGGTGTGGTGCTGGCCGGGCAGGTTCTGGCGGGCGTGCTGGTGCTGGCCCTCGTCGTCCGCCCGCAGACCGTGCGGGTGGCCGATATCTCGGCGCGGATGCTCGATGCGGTGTCGGTCGCGCTGGAGGATGCCGAGCCGGCCACGCGGGCCCAGATCGTCGAGCGGATCAATCGGGGCGGCGGGATCAGCCTGCGTCCGGCAAGCCAGCCGCCCGATGCGGAAGGGCGCGCCTTTCCCAATTTCCTCGAGCGCATGTTCATGCGTGCGCTGGCCGATCGGCTGACCAAGGAACGGCTGGTCTGGCGCACCACGCGCAGCGGGCAGCTCTGGATGCTGCTCGACCTCGGCGGCGAGCCCTATTGGGCGAATATCACCCCGCCGCGCATGGCGGGGCCGCTGGTCAGCCTGCTGGCCGCCTCGCTCGTCGCCTTCGTCGTCGCGGTGGCGGGCGGGCTGGTGTTGCAGCGGCGGCTCAACCGGCCGCTGCGTTCGCTGGAGCAGGGCGTGGCATCCTTCGAACCGGGCGCCGCGCCGCCGCGCATCGAGCTGGACGGCCCGCGCGAGATCGCCGCCGTGGCGCAGGCCTTCAACGACATGGCCGCGCGCATCGCGGCGCATGACAGCGAGCGGGCGCTGATGTTGGCCGGCGTCAGCCACGATCTGCGCACGCCGCTCGCCAGGCTGCGCCTCTCGATCGAGTTGATGCCGCATGACGACGAGGAGCTGCGCGCCAGCGCGCATCGCCAGATCGAACAGATCGACCATATGCTCGGCCAGTTCCTCGATTTCGCGCGCGAGGCGCCGGACGAGGCGCGCGTCATCATGCCGCTCGACCGCTTGTTGCACGATGCGGTGGAGGATGCGGGCATGGCGGGCGAGGTGACGGTGGAGGCCGAGCAGGGCCTCGCCGCCCGGCTGCGCCCGCACGCCATGCGCCGGGCGGTACGCAATTTGCTGGAAAATGCCGCGCGCTATGGCCTCGCGCCGATCACCGCCAGGGCTGCCGCCACGCCGCAGGGCGCGCGGATCGAAATCGTCGATCAGGGGCCGGGCTTCGATCCGGCGCTTGCCGCGCATTTCCTCAAGCCCTTCGCCAAGGCGGATACGGCGCGCAGCAGCGAGGGAACCGGGCTCGGCCTCGCCATAGCCAGCAGGATAGTGGCCGAGGAAGGCGGCAGGCTCTCCTTCGCGCGCGGCGACGAGGGCTTCGTCGCGGCGATTACCCTGCCATCCGGCCGGAACTCAGGCTGACAGGCCGAGGCTCCACAGGATGGAGGGGCCCCACATCTGCGTGGTGAAGAAATAGGTCGCCAGCAGCAGGAAGGCCGCCGCCCCTCCCAGCACCGCCGCCGCTATCGCCTTTGTGCCGGCGGACATTGCGCCGCCGCGCGCGCGGATGGCGATTTCCGCCACCAGCAGGTTGGGCAGGTAGAACCAGAAATCCATGAAATAATCGAAGGCGCCGCTGAACTCATGCGTGTGGCCGATCTTGCCGGCGAACAGGAACCAGAAGCCGTAATCCATCCGGTAGAGCCACGATCCGATGGCCAGCGCGAACAGGCGGATGGCCCAGGCGCGGTGCACTTCCAGCCGGCGCGCCACCGCATGGCGGATGGTCTGCACCCCGCTCAGCACCACCAGCACGCCGTAAAGCCCGAAGGCGAAGCTCATCACCGGGCCGCCGACCGTGCCGCGCAGGGCGATGAAGGCAAGCCCGCCCAGCCCGGTCGCGATAGCGGCGGGGGCGTAGATCCAGCCGATCCAGCGGTGCAGGCGCGGCCAGCGCAGCCGCACGGCGGAAATGAGCTGCACCGGCCCGAGCAGCAGGATCACCGCACCCAGCGCGAAATGCAGGCCGATGCCGATATTCGCGCCCGGCGCGCGCTTGGCCGAATAGAGATCGGGCAGCGTCTCGTTCCACAGTTCCGGTGTGCCGCCCTGCGCTGCGCCCAGATAGAAGGCGAGGATGTATAGCGCGAAGATCGCCCCGCTGAGCCAGGCCGTGCCGGTCAGGATGCGCAGCGACCATTGCAGCGCCATACCGGCCGCCGGCCCGCCCGTCGGTGACGGATCGAGAATCTGCGCATTCGCTGTCGCCATGCCGCGAGTATAGGGCGGGCGGCTCAGGCAGGGAAACGGCTATTGCGCCGGGCATGAAAAAGGCGGGCTCTTGCGGGCCCGCCTTTGTTCGTCAGGTTCAGGAGCGCGCCGTTACTTGGCGCCGCGCTTCACCGGCTGGTCTTCCGGCTTGATCGAGATGCGCACGGTTTCGCCCGAATTGCCGGGGAAATCGGTGAACATCGCTTCGACCAGGTTCGGCACCAGATATTGTAGCCGGTTGGAGGTGGAGACGGCTTCCGCCCGGCCTTCGAACAGCCGTTCGCCGGTCGCGCGGCGGTCGATCTTCAAATCGATCCCGCTGGTATAGACGGTGTAGCTCGACACGTCGCTGCCGCCGAAGAACGGATCGTACCAGCCATAGCCCCAGGCGCGGCTGGGCAGGTAGGAGACGTAGCGGCGCCCGTCGCGCCCGCGCCAGACGACCGGGCGATAGCTGTACCAGGGCGACCAGAAGGGATCGCGATAGCCGAAGCCCGTGCTGGTGACTCGCTCACGCCCCTTGTCCACGCCATAATCGAAGCGGACCAGCAGGTTGGCGGTTTCGGGCGAAGCCTCGCTATAGCCGAGCTGCTTCATGTGATCGGCGACGAAGCCCGCATATTGCGAGAATTCGAGCCCGCCGGCGAGCGCCGGATCGTCGGCCACGACCGCGAAGGTCTGCCCCTGCGGCGCGGGGAGCTGGCTCTGGAAGCGGGAAACATCGGCATTGAAGGAGGATGCGCAGGCGGCGAGACCGGCCAGCGCCAGTGTCACCACTGCCAGCTTCATGGCCCGTGCGATCGAGTTGAAATTGTTCATTGGCAACACTCCGGGGCGGTTACGCTGCTCGGCTCCCCTCATTCGGGCACGAGGCTTTCACATATGGACCTGTCATATTCCTGACGGGCTGAATAGCGCTTGAATGCCTGTTTGAAAATTACAGTGTAAATTCAGAATATTACACATGCGCCATCACCCGCTCCCGTTCGGCGGGACCGGACGGGGGCAAATCCTTACACCTTGCAGGACGGAGTCCGCCGCGCCCAGCCTTGGCCGGCGGCGGCGGACCACCCGCAGACCGCTATCCTCGCAGCAGCCCCAGCGCGTCATATGTCGCATCGAGCGTCGGCCCGGCGATTTCGCGCGCGCGGGCGGCGCCGCGGGCGAGAATCGCATCTAGCGCTTCGCGGTCCTCGAGCAGCTGGGTGAAGCGCGTCGTCACCGGGCGCAGCGATTCCACCATCAGTTCGGCCAGGGCCGGCTTGAAAGCGCCGAAACCCTGCCCGCCATATTGCGAGAGCACGGCCTCCACGCTGCTGTCGGACATGGCGGCATAGATGGTGACGAGGTTCAGCGCCTCGGGCCGGCCCTCCAGCCCTTCCGCCTCGGACGGCAGCGGCTCGGGATCGGTTTTCGCCTTCTTGACCTTCTTCGCCACCGTATCGGCATCGTCGGCCAGGTTGATGCGGCTCATGTCCGAAGGATCGGACTTGCTCATCTTGGCGCTGCCGTCGCGCAAGCTCATGATCCGCGCGGCCTCGGGAGGGATGATCGCATCGGGCAGGGTGAAGACGGGCTCTTCTTCGCTGGCGAAGTCGTTATTGAACTTCTGCGCGATGTCGCGTGCGAATTCGAGATGCTGCTTCTGGTCCTCGCCCACGGGAACGTGAGTCGCCTGGTAGAGCAGCACGTCGGCCGCCTGCAGCACCGGATAGGTGAACAGGGCGACGCTGGCGCCTTCGCGGTTCTTGCCGGACTTGTCCTTGAACTGCGTCATGCGGTTCAGCCAGCCCATGCGGGCCGTGCCGTTCAGCAGCCATTGCAGCTCGGAATGGGCCGGCACCTGCGCCTGGTTGAACAGCACGGAGCGCTGCGGATCGATCCCGCAGGCGACCAGCGCGGCCGTCATTTCCAGCGTACCCTTGCGCAGTTCGGCCGGATCGTGCGGCATGGAGATGGCGTGGAGATCGGCAAGGAAGAACAGGCACTGGCTGCCCTCTTCCATGGAATCCTGCATCCGCGCCCAATTGCGGATGGCACCGAGATAATTGCCGAGATGGAGCGAGCCCGTGGGCTGGATACCGGAAACGACGCGCATGGCGATGGCCTCTTCAAATCTGTGATATGGGCATGGCAAGGAATGCCGGCCCGGAAGTTGGACGCGGGGATTGCCTCAGGCGGAGGCGTCGGCGCGCCATCGCCAGGCCCCCCGGCCGGGGACCGGCCAGGGCTTGAAGCCTGTGGGCAGGTGGACTGCTGCGCAAACCATCGGCGAGCCGCATATCACAATTTGCCCGCCGGGAAAGCCCTACTCGGAAAGGTCGACCGGCTTGGGCGCAGCGCGCCTGCGCTTGAGCTGCGCGAGCAGGTCCTTGTCCATCGCGCCGACCAGATAGGCGGTGCCGAAGAACACGATCAGCCCGATCAGCACCAGCACGGAAAGCGACCATGCGCGCTCGAGCACGTTGCCGCCATAGCGCGCGCTCATCAGCGGAAGCGTGAACCACAGCGCCGCGCCCATGGCCGCCGATGCCACCAGCTGCCGGGCGACCTTGCCGGTGAGTTTCCAGGTCCAGTGGAACCAGCCGCGGATTTGCAGCACGGTGTAGAGCGTCGCCACGTTGAGCGTCGCGGTGAAGGCCGTGGCGCCGGCCAGCCCGACGATCCCGTAACGCGGCACGACGTAGAAATTGATCGCGATATTGATGAGCAGCGCCGCCGCCGCGATCCATACCGGGGTGCGCGTATCCTCCCGGCTGAAGAAGCCCGGCTGGAACACCTTGATCAGCACATAGGATGGCAGGCCCGCGACCAGCGCGGCGGTGATATTCGCCATGATCGCGGTGTCCTGCGCGGTCATCCTGCCCTGGTGGAAGAAGGCGGTGGTGAAGGCCGGTGCGCAGATCGCCAGCGCCACCGCGCCGGGCAGGGTCAGCAGCAGCGCCATTTCCACCGCATTGGCCTGCAGCCGCTGCGCCTCGCGCTGGTCGTCGGACTGGATGTGGCGGGCCAGCATCGGCAGGATCGCCGTGCCGAGCGCGATGCCGATGATCCCCAGCGGCATCTGGTTGAGCCGGTCGGCGAATTTCAGCAGCGTCAACGAGCCCTGCGGCAGCGAGGTGGCGAAGAATGTGTCGACGAACTGGCTGATCTGATAGATGCCGGCGCCGAACGTGGCCGGCAGGATCAGCATGGCCAGCCGCCGCACTTCGGGCGTCAGTTTCGGCCCGCGCAGCTTCAGCCGCACGCCGGCCTTGCGCGTGGCCCAGACCATGTAGACGAGCTGCGCCACGCCCGCCGCTGCGAGGCCGAAGGCGAGCGAATAGGCCATGATCGTGTCGTCCCCGCCCGTTCCGCGCTGCCAGTAGCCGATCCCGATCGCGGCGATCAGCACGATATTGAGCAGCACCGGCACGAAGGCCCCGGGCGCGAATTTCGAATGCGCATTGAGCAGGCCGGAGAGCATCGCCACCAGGCTGACCAGCATCAGATAGGGAAAGGTGATCCGTGACAGGCTCACCGAAAGCTCGAACTTGCCCGGTATGTCCTGGTAATCGCTCGCCAGGATCAGCACCAGGAACGGCATGGCCAGCATGGCCAGCGCGGAAAAGCCCAGCAGTACCCAGATGAACACGGCTAGCACGTCATTGGCGAACTTGTCGGCCGCGTCCTCGCCCTCGCCGGCAAGGTGGCGCGTATACATCGGCACGAAGGCGACCGAGAAGGCGCCCTCCGCGAACAGGCGGCGGAAGGTGTTGGGTAGGATGAAGGCGACCTGCCAGGCATCCGCCGCCAGCCCCGCGCCGAGCGCGCGGGCAAGCAGCATGTCGCGCGCGAAGCCGAAGATGCGGCTGAACAGCGTCAGCCCGCCGATCGTCCCGACATTTCTGACCAGACTCATGGCTTGAGAAGGCTCATGCCGCGAATCTCGGCCGCGCTGGGAGGTCAGGCTTCGCCGGCCGGCGTTGCGGCGGCGGCATCCTGCGCCTGCTTCTGCTGCAGCTGCTGGACGTAAAGCCCGTTGAAATCGATCGGATCGAGCAGCAGCGGGGCGAAACCGGCATCGCGCACGGCATCGGCGATCACCCGGCGGGCGAAGGGGAACAGGATGCGCGGCGCTTCGGCATAGGTGAAGGCGTGCTTCTGCTCGTCGGCCATGTTGCGCATGCCGACAAGCCCGCCATAGCTGAGCTCGACGATATAGGCCGTGCCCTGGCCGGTGGTGGCATTGGCGGTGATCTTCAGCTCGACCTCGGACAGCTCGTCATTGATCGGCTTGGCGCCGATGTTGAACTGCACATCCAGCTGCGGCTGTTCGGTCCACTGGAAGCTTTCCGGCGCCTTGGGGTTCTCGACCGAGAGATCCTTCACATATTGCGACAGCAGGCCCGCTACCGGCTGGGTGTCGGCACCATTGCCCGTGGCGGCATTGTCGCCGCCGAGATTGCTGAGGACGTCGCCCTGTTCGGCCATGATCTGTATTTCTCTCGGCTTGCCTGGGGGCGCCCATGCGCCCGGTTGCACTGGCCCGCGCGCCTAGCACCGGCTCGCCGCGCCCGCAACGCCCACCCGCGAAAGCCACGAAGCGGCGGAAAACGTGGCCGGACCGTGGCCCGAAATGGGAATTCGGACGTTGTTCATTTGAAATCGGTACCTATTTCGGGCACGATATAAATTCATCCGTCGCAAACCGTTTTCGGTTATCAAGGGCGGTAACAAGAATCGGGAAGTTCCACGTGATCATCGAAATCGTCATTCTGGCCATGATCGCCGCCTTTCTGGGGCTGAGGCTCTATTCAGTGCTGGGCCGCCGTGCCGAGCACGAGGAGGAGCCCGTGCCGACGCGTTTCGAACGTCCCGAAGGCGCCAACATGCCGCGCGCCGTCACCCAGCCGGTGCCGGAGCCGCTGCGCCCCAATCGCGAAATGTCCGGTTTCCCGCCCGCCATCGAACAGGGCCTGCGCGAGATCGCCACGGCCGATCGCCGGTTCGACCTGCTGCCCTTCCTCGAAGGCGCCAAGGCTGCCTATGCGATGGTGCTCGAAGCCTTCTGGCGCGGTGACCGCGACGTGCTGCGCCAGCTTTGCGACGACGATGTCTATGCCAGTTTCACCTCCGCGATCGACGCGCGCGAGGCGGCGGGCGAGACCTTGGAGAACCGCCTGATCCGGATTGAGGACACCACCGTGCATTCGGCCGGCATGGATGGCCGCACCGCGCGCATTTCCGTGCGCTTCATCGCCGATATCGCCGCCGTGACGCGCGACAAGGACGGCCACATGATCGCCGGTTCGCTCGACGATGCGATAGAGAGCCGCGACATCTGGACCTTCTCGCGCGACGTGACCAGCAGCGAGCCCGACTGGATTCTCGACGAGACCGACGAAGGCTGATCCATGCGCGATCCGGGCTGCCGGTCCGGCGCGCCAAGCCGGCTGCGCGCCCTCGCAGCCCTGTTCGTCATTCTCCTGCTGGCCGGTTGCGGCCGGCTGATCCCGCCCGGACAACCGCCGATCACCGCCGCGCCCGCGCCGGAAACGGCCCTGCTGGCCGGCGTCGCGCGCGGCCCGGCACTCACCGGGCTCGGCCTCGCGCCGAATGATGCCGGGGCGGCGCTGGTCTCCTTCCGGGAAAGCTGCCCGCGGCTGTTGCGGCGTAGCGATGCCAGCGGGCTGACCCGGCCCGAGGACTGGCAGCCGGCCTGCGATGCGGCGGCGAACTGGCCCGACGACCAGGCGGCCAATTTCTTCGCGAGTTATTTCGACACGGCGCGGGTGGGCGATGGCAGCAGTTTCGTCACCGGCTATTACGAACCCGAGATTGCCGGATCGCGCACCAGGCGCCCCGGCTTCGAAGTGCCCGTCTATGGCCTGCCCCGGGATCTCGTCCGCGCATGGCCGGACGATGTACCGGAAGCCGATCGCACCGGCCGGCCGCCGCTCGGCCGCTATGACGAGCAGGGCAAGTTCGTGCCCTATTACACGCGGGCGGAGATCGAGAACGGCGCGCTGGCCGGGCGCGGGCTGGAGATCGCCTGGGTGGCCGATCCGGTCGAATTCTTCTTCCTGCAAGTGCAGGGCTCCGGCCGCCTGACCACGCCCGAAGGCGACGTGATCCGCCTCGGCTATGCCGGGCAGAACGGGCGCGCCTATACCGGGATCGGCGGCGTGATGCGCGATCGCGGGCTGCTGGGCGATGGGCCCGGCCAATATGCCGGATCGATGCAGGGCATCATGGAATATATCCGCGAAAACCCGGAAGAGGGCCGCGCGCTGATGCAGCTCAACGAGAGCTGGGTGTTCTTCCGCGAACTAACCGGCGACGGGCCGCTGGGTGCGCTGGAAGTGCCGGTGCGGCGCGAAAGCTCGGTCGCCGCCGATCCGAAATTCGTGCCGCTCGGCGCACCCGTCTACCTCTCCACCGACCGGCAGGAGTTGCAGGGGCTGTGGATCGCGCAGGATACGGGCGGGGCGATCAAGGGCGCCAACCGCTTCGACAGCTTCTGGGGCGCGGGCGAGGATGCGCGCCGCATCGCTGGCGGGATGAGCGCGCGGGGCAGCGCGCTGGTGCTGTTGCCCAAGGGAGTGCTCGACCGGCTGGGCGCACGGTGAAGCCGCCGCGCGGCCTGAGCGCCGAGGAGGCGGCGCTGTGGGCGCGTGTGGCGCAAAGCGTGACGCCGCTAAAGGGCCGCGAGCCCGCGCCGCCGCTCGCCAAACCGAGCGCCGCTCCACCCGCTGCTTCTCCAGCCCCGCCAAAACCGTTCGTGAAAGGCCGCGTGCCGCCGCCGCGCCCAGCTTCTGCGCCTGCCGCGCCCATGCCCGATCCCGGGCTGGATTCGCATTGGGACCGGCGGCTCAACCGGGCCGCGCTCGATCCCGATTTCACGCTCGACCTCCACGGCCACACGCTCGAAACCGCGCATCGCCGGCTTGACATGGGACTAGCGCAGGCCCGCGCGATGGGCGCGCGGCTGGTCTTGGTGATCACCGGCCGGCCGCGCCCGGCGCCTGCGGCGGACCGTGGGAGTAGCCGCGGAGCGATCCGCGCCCAGATCCTCGACTGGCTCGCCGCCGGCCCCCACGCCTCCAACATCGCCGCCATCCGCAAGGCGCACAGGCGGCATGGCGGCGAGGGCGCGATTTACCTGGTGCTGAAGAAGGGGCGTTGAGGGGGCGTCGCCCCGTTCACCCGAACAGCAGCGCGTACATCAGCCGGCCGGGCATCAGGAAGGCGATCGCGCCGGGAACCAGCAGCGTGCTGACATAGGCGATCACCACCGATTTCCGGTGTCCCACGATATCGTGCCTGCGCGCGGTGGAGATGCTTCTCCAGGCGATAAGGAAGGTGAGCGGAATGAAGAGATGCAGCAGGCTGAAGCTGCCGCCGGTCCTGATGAAGATCGCCGAGCAAGCGGTCACCAGCATCAGCATCAGCCAGATCTTGCCGAGCAGCCTGTGCCGCGATGTGCCCTTGCGGGCCACGAGCAGGTAAGCGCCCAGCGGGATCGCGGGAAGCACCGCCGCCAGATGGATGATGATCGCCAGCTCGCGAAGATGCGCATGATCGGGCGCGAGGCCGAGCGCGGCCCGTGTCATCGCGGCGAGCGCCATGAGCGAAAGGATGGCGCCGCCGAGCCCGATGATGAAGCGGGGGGCGGCGGCCAGATCGGGCTTGGGCCGGGCGAGGTTTCCAGCGCCATCAGCGACGGTGGTGGTCATGCGAAACTCCTGATCTTTGCGTTTCGCCGTGTTCTTCGACCGGGCCTGCGTCGGCGCGCAATCGCGCTTGCGCGGGCGGCACGATTGATGCGTGAAGGGTGCCGAAAACCGGGCCCTGCCACTTTACGAAGCGTGGACGGGCGCTAGTTTTGGCGGATGGAGCAGGCAGGGCGTTCGAGAGCTGGCACGGGCATGGCGCGCAAGCTGCTGATCGACCTGTCCGTGATCGCGGCCATCGGCATCGTCCTCGGCATATTGGGGCCGTTCAATTCGGACGACATGCCGATCGCATCGCGGATCTCCTATTGGGTCCTGCTCTCGGTCGCCGGGTATTTCTGCTATCACCCCATCGGCTCACTGATCGTGCGCCATGCCCCGTCGCTGGAGCTGCCCGTGTGGTTCCTGTGGGGCGCGGGCGTGGTGCTGGCGACAGTGCCTATGTCGATCGTGGTGTGGCTGGTGAACCAGGCGCCCGGCCCCTTTCACCTGCCCGGATTCGAAGCCGCGCTGACGCATTATTTCTACGTTCTGCTGGTGGGTGCGGTGATCACCTTGATGTTCAATCTCATCGATGCCGCGCGCCGGCAAAGCCCACCCGCGCCGCCACCAGAACTTACGGTGGGCGCGAAGCCGAGGGCCCGCTTCCTCGATCGCCTGCCTCCGGCGTTGGGCGACGATCTGATCGCGCTGGAGATGGAAGACCACTATCTCCGCGCCCACACCGCGCTGGGTTCCGAACTGATGCTGATGCGCATGCGCGATGCGGTGGCCGAACTGGACGGAGCCGACGGCCTGCAGGTCCATCGCAGCTGGTGGGTCGCGCGGGGTGCTGTGGAGGATGTGCAGAGAGACGGCCGCAATCTCCGCCTCCGGCTGACAAGCGGGCTGCAAGTGCCGGTCAGCCGCGCCAACGTCTCGCTGCTGAAAGAGGCGGGCTGGCTCTGAATTAAAGGAGAGATTGGCCCGGCTAGGCCCGATCAGTAATCCCAGTTGAGGGCCAGGTGGACGAGCCGCGGTGTACCCTTGCGGCCGGCGCCGAGGGCGCCGAATTCGATCGAGGGTCCGTCCTCGTAGATCTGCTGGGCCCAGTGCGGGCGCGGGATACCGTTGTCCGAGGTGTCGACCGGTTCACTCAGCAAGGCCGTATGGAGGTGGCCCTCGTCGGGCCCAGATTGGGCTTCCTCGTCGGAAGCCAGTGCCTCTCGGGGGCAATCGCGGGCAAGGTCGAAATCCGACAGCGTCATTCCCTTGTCCGGCGTCGGGCTGCCGTTTTCCTTCGCATGGGCCGCTCCGCCGCACGCCAGGAGCATGCCGGCAAATCCAGTCAGGTGCGTCACGGTCAGCTGAGACAAGGGCTTTCTCCGAAGAGCTGCGTGTCGGGAATTCCAGTCTGTCTGCTTGGGTACGATTTAGTGCGGCAACTTATGCCACGATTTGGCCGGCCCGCATAAGGAAAGATGCGGCGAAGCTGCGGAAAAACGCGCCCATCCGAGTCCGGGGCAGACGCGCCCTGGCCATTGCGCCGATATTTCAGCGGGCCGGGTTTATGCGCGAGAGGACGAAATTGGCCAGATAGGTCTGCCGGCGGTCCTTGGCGATGCAGGTGACCACGTCCAGTAGCCCGCCGCGATAGCGGATCTGGCACTCGCCGGTGACGGGAACGGGCTTGCCCGAGCGCACGCTGACGCTGGCGACCTTCATCGTGTCGCCGGTCATCTCGCCTTCGTAGCGGAAGGACGATCCCCAGCTGGTGCGGCGGAAATCGATGGTCGCGCCGGCGCCTTTTCGCTTGATGGCGACACTGTCGCACAGCGCGAAGGAATAGCCTTGGCCGGTCAGCTCGGCCAGTTTCTCGGAATAATCGCAGCGCCCCTGGAACTCGCCCGAAATGGCGTTGGGCGGCGCCTGCACAGGTGCTGCAAACGCTGCCTGTGCGGCCAGCAGCACCAGCGCCGCGGGAAGCGAGTGGCGAAGGCGCCGGGATGTCGGTTTTCGGCGGTCTTCCCTTCGCATTTGCCTTCTCCTTACAGAGCGTTCCGCGCTCGGCCGGGCATAGTCCCCAGATGCGATGAGGATAGCCTGAACGCCGGATCGCTCCGCAAGGAATGCGCCGATTATTCGGCCGGTTCGGTGATCGCTTCCGCGCTGGCCATCCCGGGGGACGGGGACGGAGAGCCCTGCTCTTCGTGCACCGCCTGCTCGATCCGCCGGCCGATTTCCTCATCGACATTGCGCCAATATTCGAATGCGCGCTGCAGCACCTTTTCGGACACGCCGTCGCACAGATGGCCGGCGACATTGCCGACGAACCGTTCGCGCGCCGCATCGTCCATCACATCGCGGATCAGCGCGCGCGGCTGGCTGAAATCGTCGTCGTCCTCGCGCAGCGTGTAGGCCTCGCGCACCATTTCACCGTCCGCATGCCAAAGGCCGGCCTCTTCCGTCAGCGAGGGATCGGCGGACGGGCCGCCATAGGAATTGGGCGCGTAAACCGGGTCGGCCACCTTCTCCACCCGCATGGCGCCATCTTTCGAATAGGAATGGACCGGGCAGACCGGCTTGTTCACCGGGATCTGCTTGTAGTTCACGCCCAGCCGCGCGCGGTGCGCATCGGAATAGGAGAAGCCGCGGGCGAGCAGCATCTTGTCCGGCGAAAGCCCGGTGCCGGGCACCATGTTGTTGGGCTCGAACGCAAGCTGCTCGATCTCGGTGTGGAAATCGGTCGGGTTGCGATCGAGCACCAGCTTGCCGACCTCGATCAGCGGATAATCCGAATGCGGCCAGACCTTCGTCAGGTCGAACGGATTGATGCGGTAGGTCTTGGCCTCTTCATAAGGCATGATCTGCCAGTAAAGCGTCCAGCTCGGATAATCGCCGCGGGCGATCGCATCGAACAGGTCGCGGCGGTGATAATCGCCGTCCATGCCGGCCATCTTGTCGGCCTCTTCCTGGCTGAAATAGGCGTTCCCGTCGCCCTGGTCGGTGTGGAAGTGGAACTTGACCCAGAACTTCTCGCCCGCCTCGTTCACCAGCATGTAGGTGTGGCTGGAATAGCCGTTCATTTCGCGCCAGGTCTTCGGCACGCCGCGATCGCCCATCAGATAGGTCACCTGATGCGCGCTTTCCGGGCTCAGCGTCCAGAAATCCCACTGCATGTCGTGATCGCGCAGACCGTTGTCGGCGCGGCGCTTCTGGCTGCGGATGAAGTGCTGGAACTTCAGCGGATCGCGGATGAAGAAGATCGGCGTGTTGTTGCCGACCATGTCGAAATTGCCGTCTTCGCTGTAGAATTTCACCGCGAAGCCGCGCGGATCGCGCCAGGTATCGGGGCTGCCGCGTTCGCCGGCCACGGTCGAGAAGCGGATCGCCACATCGGTCTTCTTGCCGGGCTGGAACAGCTTGGCCTTGGTGTATTTGCTGACGTCGTTGGTGACCTCGAAATGGCCGAAAGCACCGCTGCCCTTGGCATGCGGCTGGCGCTCGGGAATGCGCTCGCGATTGAAATTGGCCATCTGCTCAAGCAGATAATGGTCATGAAGTACGATCGGGCCGTCGCGGCCAATGGTCAGGGAATGCTCGTCGCTGGCTGCCGGAATCCCGGCATCGGTGGTGGTCGGGCGGGGCGTCTTGTCGTCGGCCATGACTATTCCTTCCGGATAGGGACTATGCTGACCCTACTCGCGAGCGAATTCGTCCGTTCCTGCGAAAGCTTCGAACACCAAGCGGGATGAACTCAATCAAAGGCGGCCGTTCGATTGCCGCACGCCAACGCAAAAAGGCCCCCGGCCGCGAAGCCGGGGGCCTTTTCAAGTGTAGCGTCGGTAGCGCCGGGAAACGGCTCAGGCCGCTTCGGCGACTTTCTCCACCGCTTCGTTGCGGATCAGGTAATCGAAGGCGGAGAGCGCCGCCTTGGAGCCTTCGCCCATCGCGATGATGATCTGCTTGTAGGGTACGGTGGTCGCATCGCCCGCGGCGAAGATGCCGGGGAGGTTGGTGGCCGCCTTGCCGTCGATCACGATCTCGCCGAATTTCGACAGTTCCACGCCGGAATCCTTGAGCCATTCGGTGTTGGGCACCAGCCCGATCTGGACGAACACGCCTTCCAGCTCGACCTTGTGCTCCTCGCCGGTCTCGCGGTTCTTGTAGACGAGGCCGCTCACCCGTTCGCCGTCGCCCGTGATCTCGGTGGTCTGGGCCGAGACGAGGATGTCGACATTGGCGAGGCTGCGCAGCTTGTCCTGCAGCACCTGGTCGGCGCGCAGCTTGCTGTCGAATTCCACCAGCGTGACATGGCCGACGATATTGGCGAGGTCGATCGCGGCTTCCACGCCGCTATTGCCGCCACCGATCACCGCCACGCGCTTGCCCTTGAACAGCGGGCCGTCGCAGTGCGGGCAATAGGCCACGCCGCGATTGCGGTATTCGAACTCGCCCGGCACGCCGAGATTGCGCCAGCGCGCGCCGGTGGAGAGGACGATGGAGCGGGCCTTCAGCGACGCGCCGTTCTCGAACACCACCTCGTGATAGCCGCCCACTCGCTCGGCCGGGATCAGCTGCTTTGCCGTCTGCAGGTTCATCACGTCGATATCGTATTCGCCGACATGCGCTTCGAGCGCGGCCGCCAGCTTCGGACCCTCGGTATAGGGAACGGAGATGAAGTTCTCGATCCCCATCGTGTCGAGCACCTGGCCGCCAAAACGCTCGGCCGCGATGCCGGTGCGGAAGCCCTTGCGCGCGGTATAGACCGACGCCGCCGCGCCGGCCGGGCCGCCGCCGATCACGAGCACCTCGAACGGTTCCTTGTCGGCCAGCTTGGCCGCCGCGCGGGCATGGGCATTGCCGTCCAGCTTGGCGAGCACCTCTTCGACGCCCATCTTGCCGCTGGCGAACATCTCGCCATTGAGGAAGGTCGCCGGCACCGCCATCACGTTGCGGCTGTCCACCTCGTCCTGGAACGCGCCGCCTTCGATCAGCGTGGCGTGGATGCGCGAATTGTTCAGCGCCATCAGTGTCAGCGCCTGCACCACGTCCGGGCAGTTGTGACAGGAGAGCGAGAAATACATCTCGAAATTATAGTCGCCTTCCAGCGCGGCGATCTGGTCCAGCACGTCCTGCTCCACCTTGGGCGGATGGCCGCCGGCCCACAGCAGGGCCAGCACCAGGCTGGTGAATTCATGCCCCATCGGCAGGCCCGCGAAGCGGACCCACTTTTCCGCGTCGCTTGCGCGGCGGATCACGAAGCTGGGCTTGCGCTCATTGTCGCCGTCGAAAGTGGCGGTGACCTTGTCGCTGAGCGCGGCGATCTCTTCCAGCAATTCGCGTGTCTGCGCCGACTTTTCGTCGTCGCCGAGAGAGGCGACGAGCTCGATCGGCTCGCGGAGATTGCCGAGATATTGCTTGAGCTGTTGCGTCATATTGGCGTCGAGCATCGGGAAATCCTCTTTGCTGAAATCGAAACGGCCCGGGTGTCCCGGCCCCCGAAGGAGCCGGGGAACCCCGGGCCGCCTTGCCCGCCGTCAGGCGGGGCGGATCGGCGAGCCGGGGAACCCCGGGCCGCCTTGCCCGCCGTCAGGCGGGGCGGATCGGGTGTGGGTTAGATCTTGCCGACCAGGTCGAGCGAGGGAGCGAGGGTCTCGCTGCCTTCTTCCCAGGCGGCGGGGCAGACTTCGCCGGGATGCGCGCGGATATACTGCGCGGCCTTGATCTTGCGGACGAGTTCCTTGGCGTTGCGGCCGACACCCTCGCAGGTGATCTCCATGATCTGGATCACGCCGTCGGGATCGACCACGAAGGTCGCACGGTCGGCCAGGCCCATTTCCTCGCGCAGCACGCCGAAATTGTTCGACAGCGTGTGAAGCTGGTCGCCGAGGAACGGATAGTCGATCTTGCCGATCTTCTCCGACGTGTCGTGCCATGCCTTGTGGCTGAAATGGGTGTCGGTGGAGACGCCATAGACTTCCACGTCCAGCGCCTTCAGCGTCGGATATTCCTTGGCGAGATCTTCAAGCTCGGTCGGGCAGACGAAGGTGAAGTCGGCCGGATAGAAGAAGAACACCGCCCACTTGCCAGCGAGATCCTTCTCGGTGACGTCGAAGAAGTCCTTGCCCTTCTGGAAGGCGGTCGCCTTGAACGGTTTGATCGTGCTGCCGATGATACCCATAAAATCTCCTCTGTAGGCGTGAATTCCGCAACGGAGATAAGCGCGGCTACAATCGAGTGAAGCGCTTTGTTGCGATTGCGAAGATCGAAATAATCGATCAGGCTTGTGACACTTTCAAAAAGTGCAACAGCTGTTTACAAAAACGCAACGGAAGACTCTATCCGCACTGCGCACGGTGGAGCAATTTGTGGTCCGCCAACACCAGCGCCATCATCGCTTCCACCACCGGAGCGCCGCGAATGCCGACGCAGGGATCGTGCCGGCCCTTGGTGGCGAGCCTGGTCGCTTCGCCTTCACGCGTCACCGTGTCCTGCGGGATCAGGATCGAGCTAGTCGGCTTGAAGCCCACCCGCACCACCACCGGCTGGCCGGTGGAAATGCCTCCGGCGATGCCGCCCGCATGATTCGCCGAGAATTCCGGCCCGTCCGCACCCGGATGCATCGGATCGGCATTCTCCTCGCCGCGCAGCCGCGCCGCGCCGAAGCCATCGCCGATCTCCACCGCCTTCACTGCATTGATGCCCATCATCGCGCTGGCGAGATCGGCATCGAGCTTGCCATAGATCGGCGCGCCCCAGCCGGCCGGGACGCCGTTGGCCACGCATTCCACCACCGCGCCGAGGCTCGATCCGTCCTTGCGCGCATCGTCCACCAGCTTTTCCCAGCGCTTCACCGCCCAGCTATCGGGGCAGAAGAACGGGTTCTGGCCGATCTGCTCGGGGTCGAAGGCTTCGCGGTCGATCGCATCGCCGCCGATCTCGCAGACATAGGCCATGATCGAGACTTCGGGGATCACCAGCCGCGCCACGCCGCCCGCAGCCACGCGCGCCGCCGTCTCGCGCGCACTGGAACGGCCGCCGCCGCGATAATCGCGAAAGCCGTATTTCGCGTCATAGGCATAGTCCGCATGGCCGGGGCGATAGGCCTTGGCGACCTCCGAATAATCCTTCGACCTTTGATCGGTGTTCTCGATCATCAGGCTGATCGGCGTGCCGGTGGTCTTGCCCTCGAACGTGCCGGAAAGGATCTTCACCGCATCGGGCTCGCGCCGCTGGGTGGTGAACTTGCTCGTGCCCGGCCGCCGCGCGTCGAGGAAGGGCTGGATCGCCTCCTCGCTGATCGCCAGCCCCGGCGGGCACCCGTCCACCACGGCGCCCAGGGCCGGCCCGTGGCTTTCGCCCCAGGTCGTGAAACGGAATGCGCGGCCGAATGTGTTGACGCTCATGGGCCGCAGGCATTGGCGCAAGATGCCGGGGCTGTCCATACGGGCGGAGGCCGCATCGACATGTCCTACCTCGTGCGCCCGTGCCACGCTGAAAACATGCACGCGCTCCGCCCGTCAGCTCACCCCTCGAATTTCGCCTCCGGGCCGCGGCGGGAATTCCTCCCCAGGACAGTGTTCCAAGTGTTCCAGCCCGCCCCGCCACCCTTGCGGAAAAGCCGCGAATCGCGCTGGTCTTTCGCGCCGCGCTCGGGCAGGAACAAAACATGATTGCGAAGCTGAAAGGCCTGCTCGACGAGACCGGCGCGGACTGGGCGGTGATCGACGTGCAGGGCGTCGGCTATCTCGTCCATTGCTCGTCCAAGACGCTTTCCGCGCTGGGCAATGTGGGGGAGGCCTGCACGGTCTTCACCGACCTGCAGGTGAGCGAGAACGATATGCGCCTGCTCGGCTTCGCCGAAGCGGGGGAGCGGGACTGGTTCCGCCTGCTGACGACGGTGCAGGGCGTGGGCAGCAAGGTGGCGCTGGCGATCCTTTCGGCGCTGAGTACCGGCGAATTGCGCGATGCCTGCGCCGCGCAGGATGCGGCCAGCGTCGCCCGCGCGCAGGGCGTGGGGCCGAAACTGGCCGGGCGCATCGTCAACGAGCTGAAGGACAAGGCCGGCGCGCTGCCGGGCGGCGGCGCTGCGGCTGGCGCGGCAGCGCGGCCCGTGAGTGGCGCGGATGCCGATGCGGTTTCCGCGCTGGAGAATCTCGGCTTCAAGCCCGCACTGGCCGCGGCGGCTGTCGCCCATGCGCAGGGCGAGCTGGGCGAGGGGGCGGCATTGAACGACCTTATCCGGGTCGCGCTGAAGAGGGCGGCGGGATGACAGCAGAACAATGGAGTCAGGAGAAGATCGAAGCGTTCGCCGATCATGTAAGTGAATCGAGTTTACACAATCGTGATCAAGCTATCGCTTGGCGGAAATGGGCTCTCGCGTCATGCTTATCGGTAAATGGTGGCGCCGCGATTGCAGTAATGAACCTCTCATCCATAGATGAGAACTCTCGCCTGTGGGCAGTTATTTGGTTTGCGGCTGGGATAGTTTTCTCTATTCTATATGGGTTTGTGTCTGCTTATCAGATGGCGGGATGGAGTGGTTATTTTTTTAAGTCATCTTGGGCAATACGCCAAAGATTGTTCGGGCAAGCAGGACCCGAGGAATTGAATCTTGAGCAATTTGATAAGCTGCTAAAACGAGACAAGCGGGTGCAATTGCTTCAGTATGCTGCGCTTCCTCTGTTCCTCGTGGGGCTAGGAGTAGCTGTCGAAGGATTGCTATGACCTCGGAACGCGATCCTCGCACCGCCACCTGCCAATGCGGCCAGCTTACCGCCACCTGCACCGGCGAGCCCAGGCGCATTTCGGTCTGCCATTGCCTCGATTGTCAGCGGCGCAGCGGCGGGCCTTTCGCGGCGCAGGCGCGTTTCATGAACGAGGATGTGGCGATCTCCGGCGAATATCGCGTCTGGACGCGCATCGCCGATAGCGGGACGAAGGCGGAGCACCATTTCTGCCCGCAATGCGGATCGACGCTGTGGTACGCACTGGCCGACCAGCCCGATCGCATCGCCATCCCCATCGGCGCTTTTGCCGATCCCGCTTTCCCGCCGCCGGCCTTTTCGGTCTATGAGGAGCGGCAGCACAAATGGGTCGCCATTCTCGGCGATCATGTCGAGCACCAGCACTGACCGGCCGCGCAAGGAAATGCCCATGATGAAACTGCTGCCATTGGTTTTCGCGCCTCTCGCCTTGTCCGCCGCTCCGGCTTCCGCGCAGGAGAAGCACGAGTTCAAGCCCGGCCCCGTCTTTGCGGAATATGGCGCGGTGACCACGGTCGATGCCGATGTGGCGATCCCGGAAGGCGCGGTGTTCAAGGTCGATTTCGACGCCAGCCAGGGGGCCAAGGACGGCGCGGTGAACCGCACATTCGATTCCGCGGCGCGCTTCATCAACATGCATGTTGCGGCCGGCATGCCGGAGAAGGATGTCCATGTCGCGCTGGTGGTGCATGGGCCGGCGATCAACGATCTCAAGACCGATGCGGCCTGGGGCGCCAGCCATGACGGGGCGGCCAATCCCACGGGTCCGCTGGTGCGGGAACTGCTCGATCACGGCGTGCGCATCCTGGTCTGCGGCCAGGCTTCCGCGCATATGGGCGTGGAGAAGGAGGACATGATCCCGGGCATCGAGATGGCGCTTTCGGCGATGACGGCGCACACGCTGCTGCAGCAGCAGGGCTATACGCTGATCCCGTAAATGAGCAGCAATCCCGACCTTTCCCCCCAGCGCCAGCCGGAAGACCCGGATGCGGCGCTGCGGCCCAAGAGCCTCGGCGAATTCGTCGGGCAGGAGGCCGCGCGCGAAAACCTGCGCGTCTTCATCGAGGCGGCGCGCGGGCGCGGGGAGGCGATGGACCATGTGCTGTTCTTCGGGCCGCCGGGGCTGGGCAAGACCACGCTGGCGCAGATCGTCGCCAGGGAACTCGGCGTGGGTTTCCGCGCGACCTCCGGCCCGGTGATCGCCAAGGCCGGCGATCTTGCCGCGCTGCTGACCAATCTCGAACCGCATGACGTGTTGTTCATCGACGAGATCCACCGGCTCAATCCTGTGGTGGAGGAAGTGCTCTATCCGGCGATGGAGGACCGTGCGCTCGATATCATCATCGGCGAGGGGCCCTCGGCGCGCTCGGTCAGGATCGACCTGCCGCCCTTCACGCTGGTCGGCGCCACCACGCGGCAAGGCCTGCTGACCACGCCCCTGCGCGACCGGTTCGGCATTCCCGTGCGGCTCAATTTCTACACCGAGGCGGAATTGCAGCAGGTGGTCGGGCGCGGTGCCGCCCTGCTCGGCATGGTGGTGGAACCGGCCGGCGCGCGCGAGATCGCGCGGCGTTCGCGCGGTACGCCGCGGGTCGCCGGGCGGCTGCTGCGGCGGGTGCGCGATTTCGCCCATGTCGCCGGGGACGGGGTCGTGACCGCCGCAATCGCCGATGCGGCGCTGACCCGGCTGGAGGTGGATTCGCTCGGCCTCGATGCGATGGACAGGCGCTATCTCACCATGATCGCGGATATCTACAAGGGCGGCCCGGTGGGGGTGGAAACGCTCGCCGCGGGGCTCTCCGAACCGCGCGACACGGTGGAGGAAGTGATCGAGCCATACTTAATCCAGCTCGGCCTGATCGCCCGCACGGCGCGCGGGCGCTGCCTCAACGATGCGGCATGGAATCACCTGGGAATCACCCCTCCGACGGGCTCGCAGACGGGTCTGTTCGATCCCGGCAAATAGCCGAAAGTACTAAACTCTTGTTCGGAATTAGCCGAACTTCGGTTCCAGATCGGGACAAAGGGCGTTCGCGGCCCGTTCCGCAGGCAAAAAAACGGCCCGGCAGGCCCGAAAACTTGGTTAAGGCAATTGTCGGGAAAGGTTTTTCGCGTGTTTGTGGCAGCAACGCGAACGGTTGGGAGTGTCTTTCGGCCCTCCCGGCTTGTTCGCATCGCTGAGAGAGATCGAACATGTCGGTAAAAACCGCCCTTGCGAAATTGTCCGCCGCTGCCGCGGGCGGTGCGCTTGTCGCTGGCGGCGCCGTGCATGTCGCCGAGCCGCAGACGGCCGATGTCGGTTACAAGTCGGCCAAGGCCGGCAAGCTGCAGCCGGTCAAATATATCAAGCAGAAGCCCGCCAAGCGCGTCCTGCCCAGGAAGGCCAAGCCGGCCCGCCGGGTGATCGAAAAGCAGCCGCCGCAGGAATATGCGATGGTTCCGGTCCCCGTCGCCCTGCCCCCGCTCCCGCCCGCACCGCCGATTGCGGCGGGGGGAAGCAGCGGCGGCGTGCCGGTGATCGTCGGCGGCTCGGGCGGCTTTGGCGGCGGTTTCGGTGGAGGCTTCTTCGGCGGCTTCTTCGGTGGCAGCAGCGGCGGCTCGATCGACGTCAGCACGACGACCACCACAACCGGGGGCACCTCGACCAGTTCGGGCAATGTCTCGACCACCACCTCGACTTCGGGCAACGTCTCCACGTCCACTTCGACATCGGGCAATGTCTCGACGACGACCTCGACCTCGGGGAACGTCTCGACCAGCACCTCGACCTCGGGCAACATCTCGAGCAGCACCAGCTCCTCGTCCTCATCCTCGTCGAGCAGCAGCACTTCCTCATCGACCTCGACCTCGACCAGCACGTCGACGAGCACCAGCACCAGCACTTCGACAAGCACGAGCACCAGTACCAGCACGGGCGGCACGAGCACTTCGAGCTCTTCCTCGGGCACCGATGTGCCGGAGCCGCCGATGCTGCTGCTGTTCGGCGGCGGTGCTGCGGCGGTTTTCGCCCGCCGGCGCCGCAAGACCGGCAAATCGAAGAAGGCTGCCTGACGGTACCTTCCGTTACCTTGTGTACCAGTCAGGTGAAGGGCGGTCTGGTGGGCCGCCCTTCTTCGTTCGGGCGGAGCTTCCCACGGTCCAAATGAAAAGGCCCCGCCGAAGCGGGGCCTTCCATGCGGTCATCGCTGCCGATTCGGTCAGGCGGCGAGCTTGCGCAGCACGTACTGCAGGATGCCGCCATTCTTGTAATATTCCATCTCGTTGGCGGTATCGATCCGGCACTTGGCGGTGAAGGTGAAGCTCTCGCCATTGGGCCGGGTGACGCTGACTTCCACATCCTGCGCCGGCGTGAGATCGGCGAGGCCGTGGACGGTGAAGCTGTCCTCCCCGGTCAGGCCCAGCGTCTCGCGCGTGTCGCCGCCGGTGAATTGCAGCGGCAGCACGCCCATGCCGACGAGGTTGGAGCGGTGGATGCGTTCATAGCTCTCCACGATCACCGCGCGCACGCCCAGCAGGTTGGTGCCCTTGGCCGCCCAGTCGCGGCTTGAGCCGGTGCCGTACTCCTTGCCGCCGATGACGACCAGCGGCGTGCCGTCCGCCTTGTGCTTCATCGCCGCGTCGTAGATCGCCATGGTCTCACCCTTATAGGTGGTCATGCCGCCTTCGACGCCCGGCACCATCTCGTTGCGGATGCGGATATTGGCGAAGGTGCCGCGCATCATCACTTCGTGATTGCCGCGGCGCGAGCCGTAGGAGTTGAAGTCCTTCTTATCCACCTGGTGCGAGAGCAGGTATTCGCCTGCCGGGCTGTCGGCCTTGATCGAGCCGGCCGGGCTGATGTGGTCGGTGGTGACCGAATCGCCCAGGATCGCCAGCGGCTTCGCTTCGATGATGTCGGTGACGGGCTCCGGCGTCATCGTCATGCCGTCGAAATAGGGCGGGTTGGCGACATAGGTGCTGCCCGGGCGCCACTGATAGGTGTCCGATCCGACCACGTCGATCGCCTGCCAATGCTCGTCGCCCTTGTAGACGTCGGCATAGCGGGCTTCGAACATCTGCCGGTCGATGCTGCTCATGCGCAGTTCGGACACTTCCAGATTGCTCGGCCAGATATCCTTCAGGAACACCTCGCTGCCATCCGTGGCGGTGCCGATCGGCGTGTCGATCATGTCGGTGGTGACCGTGCCCTTCAGCGCATAGGCGACCACCAGCGGCGGGCTGGCGAGGAAGTTCGCCCGCACGTCGGGCGAAACGCGGCCTTCGAAGTTGCGGTTGCCCGACAGGACCGAGGCGGCGACGATATCGTTATTGTTGACCGCTTCGCTGATCGGCGGGGCCAGCGGCCCGGAATTGCCGATGCAGGTGGTGCAGCCATAGCCGACGAGGTCGAAGCCGATCGCGTCGAGATGTTCCTGCAGGCCGGCCTTGATCAGATAGTCGGTCACCACCTGCGAACCCGGCGCCAGGCTTGTCTTGACCCAGGGCTTGGGCTTCAGGCCCTTTTCATGCGCCTTCTTGGCCACCAGGCCGGCGGCGATCAGCACGTCCGGGTTGGAGGTGTTGGTGCAGCTGGTGATCGCGGCGATCACCACGTCGCCATCGCCGATATCGTGATTGGCGCCTTCCACCGGGACGCGCTTGGGCGAATCCTTGTGGTAGAGCTCCTTGAGGTCCTTGTTGAACAGCTCGTCCACTTCGGGAAGGATCACCTTGTCCTGCGGCCGCTTCGGGCCGGCGAGCGAGGGGACCACGCTGCCGAGATCCAGTTCCAGCGTGCTGGTGAAGATCGGCTCCGGCGCCTCGGGATCGAGCCAGAAGCCCTGTTCCTTGGCATAGGCTTCGACCAGCGCGATCTGGTCTTCGGCGCGGCCGGTGAGGCGCAGATAGTCGAGCGTCTTCTCGTCGATGCCGAAGAAGCCGCAGGTGGCGCCATATTCGGGCGCCATATTCGCCAGCGTGGCACGGTCGGCGAGGCTCAGCGTGGAGAGGCCGGGGCCGTAATATTCGACGAAGCGGCCGACCACGCCCTTGGCGCGCAGCATCTGTGTGCAGGTCAGCACGAGGTCGGTGGCGGTCACGCCTTCGGCCAGCTTGCCGGTGAACTTGAAGCCGACCACTTCGGGCACGAGCATGGAGATCGGCTGGCCGAGCATGGCCGCTTCGGCCTCGATCCCGCCGACGCCCCAGCCGAGCACGCCGAGGCCGTTGACCATCGTCGTGTGGCTATCCGTGCCGACGCAGGTGTCGGGATAGGCGACCATTTCGCCGTTCTCGTCCTCGCTGGTCCACACGCACTGGGCGATATGTTCGAGGTTCACCTGGTGGCAGATGCCGGTGCCCGGAGGCACGGCCTTGAAATTGTCGAGGCTCTTGGCGCCCCATTTGAGGAAGTCGTAACGCTCGGCATTACGCTGATATTCGAGCTCCATATTGTGCTCGAACGCCTTGGGGTGGCCGAACTCGTCCACCATCACCGAGTGGTCGATGACGAGGTTCACCGGAACCTGCGGATTGATCTTGGCGGTATCGCCGCCCAGCGCCTTGATCGCGTCGCGCATGGCGGCAAGATCGACCACGCAGGGCACGCCGGTGAAATCCTGCAGCAGCACGCGGGCCGGGCGGTACTGGATTTCGTCGCCCGTCACCGGGTTCTTCTGCCAATCGGCAATGGCCTGGATATCGCCCACCGAAACCGTGAAGCCGGCATCTTCGAAACGCAGCAGGTTTTCCAGCAGCACCTTCATCGAGAAGGGCAGGCGGCTGATATCGCCGATCTTCTCCGAAGCCTTCTTGAAGGAATAATAGGCGTAGCTCTTGCCGCCTACTTCGAGGGTGCTGCGCGTATCGAGCGAATTCTTGCCGACCTGAGTCATATTGGGCGGGATCCTTCCTGTTGCTGGTCCGACCGCCAGGGCGCAGGGGAGGCCGGATTTGGCTTGGCAGTTGCGCGTTCGCAGGCGCGGCGTCAAGGCTACATAGCGGGAACAGCGGCGCGCGGGTGCGGGTTCCGGCTTGGAAGGAGCGATGCGAATGCCGATGATGCTCGGAAGGTCCGGAAGGCGGCGGGAACCGCTGCATGTGTGGATCATGGCGCTGGCACTGGTGCTGGCCGCCTTTCTCGGCGCGGCGCTGGGGCTCGTCTGGCAATCTTCCGGCTTCGGCAATGACGAAGCGGCCGCGACGCCGGAGCCGAAGGCGGACTAGGCCGCGGTCTGTTCCGTGCGCTTGCGCGGGGCGGCAATCCAGCAGGCGATGACGATCAGGCCGGCGCCCAGCACCACCGGCCAGCGCAGTGGCTCGGCGAAGAACAGCCAGCCGAACAGCGCCGCCCACAGGAAACCCGAATATTCGAGCGGCACCAGCGCTTGCGCCTCGGCCCGGGCATAGGCCCAGGCGAACAGCATGGCCGCGCCGATCCACAGCACCGCCGCGCCGATAATGCCGAGCCAGGCCTCCCGCCCCGGCATGGCGAACAGGAAGGGCGCGAGGACCAGCAGCACGATCCCGGTCACGCCGTTCTGCCACGCGGCCACTTCTGCCGGCTTGGCGAGCAGTGCTTGCTGGCGCTGCAGCACCAGGTTCCAGGCATAGAGCAGCGAGGAGAGCAGGACCGAGGCGATGCCTTTCAGCGCCTCCGGATCGGCCGAGGGCATCTGCATCCGGCCGATCCCGATCACCGCCACGCCCGCTATGCCGAGCAGCGAGGCATAGGCGGCGCGTGCGCTCACTTTCTCTCCCAGCAGCAGGGCGGCGAGATAGAGCGCGATCAGGGGCGCGGTGAAGCTGAGGGCGATGGCTTCGGCCAGCGGGACGCGGGCGATGCCCCAGAAGAAGGTGAAGGCCATCGCCGCCGCGACCACGCCGCGCAGCGCGTGCAGCCGTTTAGCCTCGCGGCTCGGCCGTTCGGTTCGCGTGGCCAGCCATACCGGCGTGATCAGCAGGAAACTCGCCCCGCTGCGCAGTAACAGGGCGCTATAGGCGCCCACTGCCAGCGCGGCGCCTTTCATCAGCGCATCCATCAGCGAAAACAGCCCCACGCCGGCCAGCGCGGCGGCGAAAGGCAGCAGGTGATGATCGCGTGGCATGGAACGGGCCATAGGCGCTGGCGTTGAATCGGCAAATGTACAGCAGGCACCGATTCAGGCAGCAGAAAGCAGTTGCGCCCGATAGCGAATGGGCAAAAGGGCGCAATCGCGCCGGGCCCGGCAAACCGGGCTTGACCGCACGACCGGCGGCGCTTGCAACAGGTAACAGGGCATCAGTCATAATGAGTATTTCGCGGAGAATTCCCTTGCTGGCCGGCGCGGTCCTGATGGCCGTGCCCACGGCATTGGCCGCGCAGGATTTGCAGGCGGAGCCGGTGCTGGAGCAGGACGCGGTGGAAGTCGTCTCGCACCCGGTGGTGCAGCCGCTGGATGTGCCGGTCGTGCCGCTCTATCCGCAGGTGATGCACTGGCCGGCCGACCGCGCCGGGGCATTGCTGCAAGCGATCGAGGGGATCGGCGCCGAAGGGCTCGATCCGCACGACTATCGCCCCGGCCCGCTGCGCGCCGCGATCGAGATCGGCGAAGGGCCGGAACTGGACGCGCTGGCGAGCCAGGCCTTCACCTGGCTGGTGGAAGATTTGCGCGATGGCCGCACGCCGATGACGGCGCGCGTGCAGTGGTTCGTGGTCGATCCCGATCCCGACCTGCTGCCCACCGGGAAGCTGATGGAACAGGCGCTGCAAAGCGGCGATGTCGCGGGAACGCTGGCTTCGCTCGATCCGACCCATCCCGATTACGCGGCGCTGAAGGCCGCGCTGGCGGAAACGCCGGAGGAGGATACCGATCGCCGCGCGATGATCCGCGCCAATATGGACCGCTGGCGCTGGCTCGCCCGCGATCTGGGCGGGCAATATCTGATCACCAATGTCCCCGAATACGAATTGCGGCTGACGGTGAACAACAACATCGTCCGGTCCTACAAGACGATCGTCGGCAAGCCCGGCCGCACCGCCACGCCGCAGCTGGCCGAGACGGTGGAAGGGGTGATCTTCAACCCGACCTGGACCGTGCCGCAATCGATCGTGAAGGGCGAAGGGCTCGGCGCGAAAGTGCTCAACAATCCCGGCTGGGCGAAAGCGAACGGCTACAGGGCGGTGAAGGGCGCCAATGGCTATATCGGCGTGGTGCAGCAGCCGGGGCCGGGCAATTCGCTGGGCATGATGAAGCTCGACATGCCCAATCCGCATGCGATCTTCCTGCATGACACGCCCGCCCGCAATCTGTTCGACCAGGAAAACCGCGCGCTCAGCCATGGCTGTATCCGCACCGAGCGGGCGCTGGAACTGGCGATGACCGTCGCCATTCTCGGCCAGGGCGCGACCAAGGAAGAAGCGGTCGAGATCTCCCGTTCCGGCACCTATACCCGCGTGCCGGTCGAGAAGACGATGCCGGTCTATATCACCTATTTCACGATGGGCAGGGACGTGGACGGCAATCTGACCACTTTCGCCGACATTTATGATCGCGATGCGCCGGTGCTTGCCAGCCTGGACGCGCCGCGCGTCGCCAATCGCGCGCGTGAAACCAAGGAAAAGGTGGTCGAGATCGTCGACGATCTGCAGACCTGAGCCGGTCGCCTAGACGTCGGCCCTTTCGGAATCGCCCAGATGGATCGGCGCCTGCGGCGGCCCGGCCACCGTTTCGCCATCCGCGCCGATCCCCAGGCTGTCCGCATAGAGCAGCCGCCCGCCGGAAAGGTGCCACAAGGCCTCGCGGAAATCGTCGGGGGCCATCGCGAAGCAGCCATTGGAACGGCCGAGCTTGCCCCATTTCTCGACATGCGCCTCGGTTGCATAATCGGCCGGATGCATCACGATCGCCCGGTCCAGCGCGTTGGAATTGTCGGGCGCGAGCCCGCCCAGCCGGATCGAGGTGCCGTATTTCCCCTTATACCACTCCCAGGTGATATAGGAGCCCCGGCTGGTGGCGTTGGAGCCCACCTGGTTCGAATAGCCGTTGAGCCAGCCATCATGCTCGGGATCGGAGCCCAGGCCGTGGGCGACCAAGAAAGAACGGACGGTGCCGTTCTCGAGATTGGCGAAATGGAAGCGCGGTTTGCCCGAATGAACGCCGAAATCGGCGATCCCGGCAATGTCGCGTCGCCACAGCACATCCCCGGCCCGCTCGACCTCGCGCTTGGCCACTTCCAGCACGCGGCGGGCGCGGGCGTCGCTCGTTACCGGCTGCGCGGCCAAGGTGCGCGGCATGGCCAGCGTGCCTGCCGCAAGCGCGGCCGATCCGAGAAATGTCCTGCGATCCACGGGCGAAATAATGCCCCTTTTTCCCCCGTCCTGTCCAGATGCGGCGAAGAGTCCCATTGGCGGCCCGCCTTATCCCGCGCGCAGCCTGTCGATGGCGCGCTGCGATTCGCGGGCATAGGCATCATTGGTGTAGCGATGCGTACCGACGAAATGGACGAAGGCGGCATCCGCCCCCCATTCCTCGCCCCAATAGTTGAGAAAGCGGCCATAGGGCAGGATGACCGGCGCCGGTTCGTTGGCGATCTGGAAGTTCGAGGCGACCTGCTCGCTGCCCCAAGCCGCCACGCCGTCATCGCCGGCAAGCTCGTGCAGTTCGGCAAGAAAGGCGGCGGCGAGATCGCGCCCGGAGCCGCCGGCGGCGAAGCCCGTGAAGCCCGCGCAGCCGCGCAGATAGCGCCAGCCGCGCTCCGGCGGGAGCCGGCCCAGCCGGCTTTCGATCACCGCCTGCACATGGCCCTCTTCCGGCCCGTCGGGATAGGAGCGCCTGGCGAATTCATAGAGCGGCAGCGGCCCTACCTCGGCCTCCGCATCGCCGAGCAGGGTGAAGCTGCGATTGGTGGCGATGGCCCGTTCCACTTCGGGCACGGGGCCGAGCGTCACCGTGTCGCTGTCAAGCTGCAGCCAGTACTCGCCGGCCGGCCGGTCGAGGATGGTCAGGAAGCGTTCCCAGCAGCCGCCCTTGGGGAAGGGCCCGCGCTGGATCATGTCGATCCGCAGCAATTCGGGATCGCCGCAATGATGGGCCAGGATCGCCCGGTCCTGCGCCGTCAGCGTCCCGTCGTCGAGGATCGCCACCCGGCCGCGGCCAAGCTGCTGCCACAGCGATTTCAGCGCCACCAGATAGGGCAGTAGCACCGCCGTGCCGATCATCGAGAACAGCACCAGTCCATCCTGCTTCGGTACGATCGGCGCGGTTTCGAGAATGCCGGTGATCGCCTCGTTATGGCGGGCGGAATCGCGCCGAGTGCGCCAGCGATAGGGAAGTATACTGCCGATCTTCATGGCCCTCGATTAGCGTGCGGGAGTTAAGCTTCGGTTGGCCAATCCGCGCCGCCGTGCGAAATTTGCGGCCGGCCGCATATTCAGCTGCCGAGTATCATCCCGGAGGCGTCGATCTCGACGCGCCCGACCCTGGCGAGGAAGGACTGGCCGAGCAGCGATATCTCGAGCCCTTCTGGCACGATGATCGCCCGCACGCCATGCGCCTCGATCTCCCCAAGCTGGACCCGATCGAGCGTGATCGGCACGCCATAGACATCGCCGCCCGCGCCGTGCGCCACCGCGCGGACATCCTGCTGGTCCCAGAGATAGCCCATATTCGCCGCATCGTCCGCGGTCAGCGCGATCACGCTGGCGCCGGTATCGACCAGCATCTGGGTGGATACGCCGTCCACGCTGACATCGGCGTAGAAATGCCCGTCGCCCGCGCGCGGCAACACGATCTGGCCGGCATTCCATTGCGCCTGGCGCGCCGCGTCGATCCGCACCGGCGCCGGCGCAGCCTCGGCCGTTTCGGAGCTGTTGCCCGAACCGGCCGGCACCGGCGCTTCGTCCGAGCGGGAAAGCTGCGGATAATACCATCCGAGCAGCCCGCCGGCGGCGAGCACGACAATGATGGGCGCGGCTCTCATCACCGTCAGCCTAGCCGGATTGTGCTTAAGCCCGAGTAAAGCCCGGCCGCTATTCCGGGACGGTTTCGTCCACTTCCAGCCGGCCGACGCGCAGCCGGTCGATCCGCGCCTCGCGCAGCCGCAATTTGCCGATCGTCACCCTGCCGATGGCGAGTGTGCCGATGGCCACCGCGCCCATCGCCAGTGCGCCCAGCGCGAAGGCACCGATGACGAGCACTCCCGTCGCCGTGGCGCCTGTCGCCGAAGCTCCGGTGGCGCTTGCGCCCACGGCGAGAGCTCCCCTGGCGGAACGGTGGCCGGATTTCCCGAGCGGCGGGGTTTCCCGCCTCATCTCACTCAGCTGCTTCGGCGGGGATTTCGTCGGCCTTGCCGGCATCGCTCATGCCTGCCTCGATCTCGGCCGCCTTCTGCTCGACGAGCGCGACGATGTGATCGAGCATATCCGCGCTCTGCACATGGTGGTCGGTCACGCCCGAGAGATAGACCATGTGCTTGCCTGCGCCGCCGCCGGTGATGCCGATATCGGTTTCGCGCGCTTCGCCAGGCCCGTTGACCACGCAGCCCAGCACGGAGAGCGAGAGCGGCGTCTTGATATGGCTGAGCCGGTCTTCCAGCGCGGTGACGGTCTTGATCACGTCGAAGCCCTGCCGCGCGCAGCTCGGGCAGGAGACGACGCGTACGCCGCGCGTCCTGAGGCCGAGGCTCTTGAGGATTTCGAAGCCGACGCGCACTTCCTGCTCCGGCTCGGCCGAAAGCGAGACGCGGATCGTGTCGCCGATCCCCGCCCACAGCAGATTGCCGATGCCGATCGAGCTTTTCACCGTGCCGCCGATCAGCCCGCCGGCCTCGGTGATGCCGAGATGCAGCGGGCAGTCCACCGCGTCGGCCAGGCCCATATAGGCGGCGACGGCGAGGAACACGTCGCTGGCCTTCACCGCCACCTTGAATTCGTGAAAATCGTGATCCTGCAGCAGCTTGATATGATCGAGCGCGCTTTCCACCAGCGCTTCGGGGCAGGGCTCGCCGTATTTTTCCAGCAGGTCGCGCTCCAGCGATCCGGCATTCACGCCGATGCGGATCGAACAGCCATTGGCCTTGGCCGCGCGCACCACTTCGGCGACGCGCTCGGACGATCCGATATTGCCGGGATTGATGCGCAGGCAAGCAGCGCCGGCATCGGCGGCTTCCAGCGCGCGCTTGTAGTGGAAATGGATGTCCGCCACGAGCGGCACACGCGCCGCGCGGGCGATCTGCTTGAACGCCGCGGTGCTTTCCACATCGGGACAGGAAACGCGGATGATGTCCGCCCCGGCATCCTCGCAGCGGCGAATCTGGTCGATCGTCGCCTTCGCGTCGGATGTCGGCGTGTTGGTCATGGTCTGCACCGTGATCGGCGCGTCCCCGCCGACGGGAACATTGCCGACCATGATCTGGCGGCTTTGGCGGCGCTCGATATCGCGCCAGGGGCGTATGGAAGACATGGGGCCGTTATAGGGGTTCGGCGCGACAGGGGAAAGTCACCTGCGCGAGATAGCCTTTCCGCCCGGGCGCGCGCTCAGAAGATCTTGGGCAGCTTCAGGCCCTCATCCTCATCCTCATCCTCTTCCTCGGGAAGCGCCCGTTCGCATTGCTTGGTGAGATCGTCATTGCCGTAGGATTCGCAGGTCGCGGCCAGCGTCTTCGCCTCGTCGATCTTCTCCTGCGCCACCAGCAGCTGGATGCGATCGACGATGATGCTAGTCGCGCCGAATTTCGCTTCGGCAAGGTCCAGCGTCTTCCATGCCGCGTCATACTTTGCCTGGATCACCTGGACCGTTTCCAGGTCGCGATAGGATTGCAGCCCGGCTTCGGGCAGCTTGATCGCCCGGCCATAGGATTGCTCGGCCTTCCCATATTCGCCCATGCGCTGCCAGATGGTGCCGTCGATCGCGTGGAAATAGGCCGAGGTCACCTTGCTGGCATCGACCGCGTCCATCGCCGCGCGCGCGCCGGCCACATCGTCGTTGAGCAAGGCGAGCTTGGCCGTCTGCGAGGCCTTGTCCGGCGCATATTCCTTGGTGAAGGTCTTGCCCATCTGCTCGGCGGTCGGGAAGCCGGAGAAGGCTTCGAAGCCGGAAAAATCGCTGCCGTCCACGAATTCGGGAATCGGGTCGTAGAAAGTCGTCAGATATTCGTCGACGCCTTCGATGCGTTTCTCCGAACTGTAGTGCAGGTGGATCTTGTCCTTGTCGAACCTCCGGCTGACGATGCCGACAAGGAAGTTGAGCGCCCCCTTTGCGATCGATCCCTGGACATTGCTGAGGAAGTTGGCCGTGTTGAAATCGGTGGCAAGCTGCTGTGCCTGCCCTTCGATCTCCTCGCCCGCCGTCTTCATTTCGTCCTGCAGGTGCTTCAGTCCCGCGCTGAGCTGGCCGGCTATGCTGTTGTCGTAATCCTGGAAGACCGAGAGCGCCTGCATGCCCGCATGGGGGTTCATGATCGCGGCATATTCCTGGTCCGTGCCGGTGAACTGGCGCATCAGGTCGGTGGACATGAAATCGGCGAGCGATTCCTGTTCGCGCCGGTAAGGCGCCACGGAGACGCGGTACATTTCCATCTCGACATAGGGCGACAGCGAAGAGGCCGAGGCGAGTACGTTGGATGCGTCCATATTGGCTTTTGCAAGGTCGGGCGAAACCTTCGCCGCGAGTGATTGCATCTGGGACGTGTAGACGAGCGCGGTGGAGATCGCCTTGGAGAGGTTCTTCGATTCCTCTTCCTTCTGCGCGAACAAGGTCGGGTGATCGTAGAGCACATGGCCGTATTCATGCGCGAGGATGAAGGCGAGGGCGGACTGGAAATCCCTTTCGCTCGCCTGGCTCTTCAGCAGAATGTCGACGAGGCCGGTGGTGATCACCACCTCGTCCCGGCTCGGCGTCGATGCGTCGGCCAGCAGGGCAAGCTTGAGCGTTACCTTCGGGATGACGTCCTTGCGTGGCCCCATCTCTGCGATGCGGTTCATATATTGCTGCAGCAGTTTCAGCGTGCCGCTGTAATTCTCCGGGTTCAGCCCGGCATCGACAAGATCGTCCGTCTCGATCGTCCCGCCCGTCAACCCGGCGCTGACCGGCGCGATCTGCAGGTTCTCGTCGATCACCACCTGGTCGTAGGTATCGAGCACGCGCGCATCGGGAATCTTCGGCTTTCCTCCGCCGAACTGGGCGTGCGCCGGGGTTGCGGCGAGCACGGCCGCGCCGGTGAGGAGTGAAGTCAGGCTGATGCGCAGCATTGGTCTACCTATTCGTCAATTCGCGGGGCACTGATCGGCCGGGCATTGCTTCACGTCGCCGGCGCCCGGCACGGAGGCATCGCGTTTCTGGCCGCTGCCGCAGGAGCAGGGCACGCGGTAGGCCGTTCGCTTGATGTAGAGCGTCTTCCCGTCATATTTCAGCTGGGCATAGGCGCCGCAGGCCATGACCTGGCTGTGCTCCGGCAGCTCGTCCTTCTTGACGGTGCCGCGCGGCACGAAGGCGACTTTGCCATCGACCTGCTTCATGTCGTAGATATCGACTTCGTTTCGCCCGACATTGTCGCGGTCGAACATCTCGGTCGTGCAGGAGCCGCCCGACTGGGCATGGGCTTCGTTGCGATCGGAGAACGCGACGACCGATGCCAGCAGCAGGCAGCAGGCGAGCGGGAACAGCTTTCTCATTGTTCTTCTCCAGAAGGGGGGCTCGTTTCGGGGCGGGGACTCGACAAGCGGCCGATCAGCAGCAGCCCGGCGGCGGTGATTCCGGACGGGGCGAGGATGTTGAGGATCACGAAGGGGATCGGCCAGGATGCGCGGATGGCCACGAATAATATGAACCCGCAGGCCGCCAGCGTCAGGCTGACGACGAGGCCGACAGTGACCCGGCGGATACGCACTTGCCCGTCAGGCCCGATCCGGGTGAGATCGAACCTTCCGCTGCGGCTCATCAGGTAGAAAATGAGCAGGATCGCGGCAATCGTGGCGATCTGCAGCCAGTCCTGCGCTTCGATATGCCAGAACTCGCCCGGCTTGAGCGGCACCTTGCCGCTACTTTCGAGCAAATTGTCCAGCGCCATCGCGTGGATCGCCACGCCGGGCATGTCCATATAGAAGGGAACCGGCCATCGGTCGCCGGACGCCTTGGTATCCCCGCCGACGAAAACCACCTTGTCCTTGAGGATTTCCGACATCGGCCCGGCCACGTCATTATCCATCATGATGGACCAGACCGGCAGGGAATCGTGATAGAAGCAGCGATCGGCGACGTTGGCTTCGTTATATCCGTCTTGCAGGTTTCGCGTTGCGCCCAGCCAGAGGAGATAGGCCAGTTGGATAACCGGGGAGCCGTGGCTTGCGCATCTGTCCCTGAGTTCCGCCGGGGTGCGCAATAGCTGCTTCTCGCTCGAGCCGAGCCCCCATTGCAGGTAGAATACGCGGTCGTTCAGATGTGTGAGCGTGTGCGTGCATTCGCCGGGGGCGGGCTCCTGCCCGTCGGCGCAAAGCAGTTCGTAGAGAGCGAGGGCAGCGGGCAGCGGCTTGTCCGGCTTCCCGTCGTCGCCCAGGCTCACGCCGTCATATTCGTCGATGATCCCGTACTGGCCTTCAATGGGCAGATCGACCGATACCTGGCGGAGCTGCTTCAGCGGAGACAGGAGAAACTCATCTTCGGCAACCGGGCCGATGAACACCGGAACACCCTGCTTTTCGATTGCCGCAATTCCCTCGGCCAGGGCGGTCACCCCAGCGGGCGGCTGGCTCACCTGCTGCGTGAACATCATCGCCGTGTAGTTTTCGACATCGGCCTTGCGCGGCGTCATGTAACTCATGTCGAGGAAGATCGCCTTCGGATGGTGCCGGGCGATCGACTGCAGGATTTGCAGCTGCTTCGTATAGGGGAGCGGAAAGCCGTCCGCCTTCAGATCGTCGAGGCTGTCCTCGTCGATCAGGGCGACGACGATCTTCTTCTGCGCCGCGCGGTCGTCGCCATGGCCGTAGAATGGGCCATACAATGTGGCCGTCGCCTGCGCGACCGCGCGATCGGATGCGGAATCGAGCCCGAAGCTGTCCAGCGCCTCGATACAGGTCAGAAAGACCAGGGCGGCCAGCGAAAACAGGATCGCATGACCGTCGAACCGATGCTGGACCTCCCCGACAGTGCGAAGGAGCGTCGTCGTCCCCTTGCGAGGAGTGCTGGACAGCCTGCGAAAATGTCGCCGAATCATTATTGCCCCCGACACGCAATCAAGCGCCGATCGTTCGCTCTCGCAATGCGTAAGTTCACCATGAACTACATTGGGACGTAGCTCGGTTCGCCGGCGGGTAACCATGAATTACGCGCGCCGGCCAATTCAGTAGGAGTGGCGAGGGCGTGGCATTTCCGGGGATTGTCAGCCGCATCGGGGGCGGGCAAACACCATTCCGATGGCCGAAGAGCAGCCCCCCACCGATGATGCGGAACTGGATGGCCCGCTGCTGTTCGGCCGCGTGCTGGATGGCAAGGGCGGCGCGCGGCCGATCGGGTGGGACGAGGCGCGCAGTTGGCAGCCGGCGGCGCCGGGCGAGATATTGTGGGTGCATCTGCACCGCAACCGGCCCGGCGTGACCGAATGGCTCGGCGAAGGCTTGCAGATCACCGAGCCCACTGTCGAACTGATGACCAGCGACCAGACGCGCCCGAGGGCCTTTCGCGAAGGCAACACGCTGGTGGCGACGCTGCGGGGCATCAATTTCAATCCCGGCGCCGAACCGGAAGACATGATCACCATGCAATTGTGGTCCGATGGCGTGCGCGTGATCACCCTGCGCCGCTATCGCTTGCAGACCCCCCGGCTGGTGCTGGCCCGGATCGATGCGGGGGACGGGGCGACGGATGCCGGTTCGCTCATCACCGAGCTGACCGAGGAGATGATCACGCGGATGAACCGCTCGATCGTCGACATGAACGAGCATATCGACGAGCTGGAAGCCGCCGATCCTGAGGACGATGCCGAATGGATCCTGGCCAAGATCGCCACGATCCGCCGCAATTGCCTGGCACTGAAGCGTCACATGGCGCCGCAGCACGAAGCGCTGGAAGCGATCTGCCGCACCGCGCCCGCCTGGTTTGAGGATCACGACCGACGCGAGATCAGCGAGAGCATCGACCGGCTGCGGCGTTATCTCGACGATCTCGACATCAGCAAGGAAAGCGCGGTGGTGCTGATGGACGATATTCGCGGCCGCTCGGTCGCCCGCAGCGAGCAGACGACCTATGTGCTGACGATCGTTGCGGCCGTGTTCCTGCCGCTGGGCTTCATCACCGGCCTGCTGGGCATCAATGTCGGTGGCATGCCGGGCGTGAACAATGGTGATGCCTTTTGGGTCGTCGTCGGCCTGTGCGGGGTGATCTTCGCGCTGATGCTGCTGCTGTTCTGGAAATGGAAATGGCTGTGAGCCCGCACCCCGCGGCGGCGAGGAACGGCTGATGGAAGATTCCGTCGAAGTCCATATGCTGCTGGACGGCGTGATCATGCTCGGCTTCGCGCTGGTCTTCGTGCTGCTGTTCCGCCGCATGGGGCTGGGTGCGACGCTGGGCTATCTCGTGGCCGGGGCGGTGGTCGGTCCGCATGTGCTGGGCCTGGCCGGCGATGCCGAGGACATCATCGATTTTGCCGAGCTGGGCATCGTGCTGCTGCTGTTCGTGGTCGGGCTGGAGCTGAACCCGGCGCGGCTGTGGCGGATGAAGCGCGAGATATTCGGCCTCGGCCTGATGCAGGTGGTGCTGTGCGGGCTGGCGGTGACGGCCATGATCCTGCTCTCGACGCGCTTCACGCCCGCTGCGGCGCTGGCGCTGGGCCTGCCGCTGGCGCTTTCCTCCACCGCGCAGGTGCTGCCGATGCTGCAATCGGCCGGGCGGCTGCGCACGCCGTTCGGGGAACGGGCCTTCGCCATCCTGCTGTTCCAGGACCTGTCGATCATCCCGCTGATCACCATCGTCGCCGCGCTCAGCCGCAATCCGGCCGATATGCAGGGCCCGGCGGGCTGGGTGCTGGTGCTGATGACGCTGGCGGCGGTCGCCGGGCTGATCGCCGTCGGGCGTTTCGTGATCCGTCCGCTGTTCGGCCTGATCGGCGGGTTGGGGGAACGCGAGCTGTTCATCGTCGCCGCGCTGTTCACGGTTCTCGCCTCGGCCGCGGTGATGGACGAGCTGGGCGTGTCCCCCGCGCTCGGGGCTTTCGTCGCCGGCGTGATGCTGGCGGATTCGCCTTATCGGCACGAGCTGGAGGCGGATGTCGAACCGTTCCGTTCGATCCTGCTCGGCCTGTTCTTCCTCGCCGTGGGCATGATGCTCGATCTCGGGGCGATCGCGGACCGGCCGATCTTCGTGTTCAGCATGGCGCTGGGGCTGATCGTGGTGAAGGCGGTGGTGATCTCCGCCATCGGCCTTGCCTTCAAGATGCGCTGGCGCGCGGCGCTCGCGCTCGGCCTGCTGCTGAGCCAGGGCGGCGAATTCGGCTTCGTGTTGTTCGCGCAGGCGCGCGACGCCCTGCTGATCAGCGAAAGCGCGGCGAGTGTCTTCGGCGCCGTGGTCACGCTGTCCATGGCGACCACGCCGTTCCTGATGATGGCCACCAAGCGAATCCGCAAGGATCCCAAGCCCGAAGCCGGCGAGCGCGAGGGGCCGAATGCGCAGACCGCCAATGCGCTGGTGGTCGGCTATGGCCGGTTCGGCCAGACCGTGGCGCAGATGCTGATGGCCGGCGGCATCAGCGTGACGCTGATCGATACCGACGTGGAGATGATCGACACGGCCGGCGAGTTCGGCGCGAAGGTCTATTTCGGCGACGGCACGCGGCTGGACATGCTGCGCCAGGCCGGTGCGGCGGAAGCGCAGCTGATCATGTTCTGCATCGATCGCGACCAGGTCGATTCCAGCCTGCTGGAAGCGGTGCGGGAGCATTTCCCGCAGGCCGCCGTCTATGTCCGCGTGTTCGACCGGCGCAGCGTGATGAAGCTTTATGGCAGCGGCGCCGAATTCGTGATGCGCGAAGTGTTCGAATCCGCCGTGCGCATGGCACGGATGGGGCTCGACCGGCTAGGCCTGTCGGACCAGCAGATCGAAACCGCGGTCAGCACCTATCGCGCGCGCGACAAGGAACGGCTGGTGAAACAGTCCGAGGCGGGCGATCTCTATGCCGCGCGGGAAATCATGGTGACCGAGCCGCAGCAGCGCGACGACCTGGATCACAGCGACAATTCGTAGAGGAATTCGTCGTCGCGGTGATTGCCGACCCAGAAATCGATATCGGCGACATGCCGGAAGCCGTGGCGGCGATAGAAACGCTGCGCGCCGAAATTCTCGCTGAACACCGATAGCTGCAAGGCATCCGCGCCCCAATCGCGCGCTTCGGCAATGGCCCAGTCCAGTAAAGTGGCGCCGAGGCCCTGCCCGGTCATATCCCGCGCGCAATAGAGCTGGCTCAGGAAGACCGGGCGCGCGGGCCTCGGTTCTGGCCGTTCGGTAAAGCCTTCGCCCAGCACGATCAGTGCATAGGCCGCGATCCGCCCGTCGGCCATGGCCAGCCGCACGCGCTTGGCCGGATCGGCGAGATCGGCGCGGTACTTCTCCTCGCTGCGGGCTTCGGCGAAGAAGGTGGCGAGATCTTCCGGCGCATAGAGATGGCCGAAGGCGGCAGCGAACGCGTCGCGCGCGAAGGGCGCGAGCGCGGCGGCATCCTCGGGCGTAGCGGGGCGCAGCTCCATCGGCCTACAGCTCGCGCGCCATGCAGAGCGAGAACTCGTCGGAGACATAGTCCCCGAACGGCGTGCATTCCGCGAAGCCGTGCTTGGTATAGAGCGCGATGGCGGGCTGGAACGGGTCTGGCCGCCCGGTTTCGAGGCCGAGCCAGCGATAGCCGCGCCGATCGGCCTCCGCCAGCAAGTGGAGCAGGATCGCCTGCCCGGCGCCCTTGCCACGATAGCCGGGCGCAGCACGCATGGATTTGAGCTCGCCGCGCGTCTCGTCGACATGCTTTAGCGCGCCGACCGCCGCCAGCGCCTCGCCATCCCACGCGCTGTAGAAGCTGACATCGGGCTGGCGCAGCCGTTCCACCGGCATTGCATGCACCTTGCAGGCGGGCGACCAGCGATGCATTTCGGACAGGTGGAAGGCAAGCAGCTCCGTCACCTCCTTGCCCGTCAGATCGTCCGCCACGATGCGATATTCACCCATGCCCGGCCTGTGCTACGGCGGGGCGATGCTGACAAGACAGATCACGGCGTGTCTCGCATTGCTGGCGCTTTCGCTGGCGAGTGCCGGATACGCGCAAGGAATGGATTCTATGAGCGATAAGGGATGGAGCATCGCCATTCACGGCGGTGCGGGGACGATGGCGCCCGACAGGATGACCGAAGCGGAGCAGGCGGAATACAAGGCCGCGCTGCAGGCCGCGCTCGATGCCGGCAAGGCCGTGCTGGCGGGCGGCGGCAGCGCGCTCGACGCGGTGGAAGCGACCATCGTGATCCTCGAGGACGACCCCCATTTCAACGCCGGGCGCGGCGCGGTGTTCACCTATAGCGGCGTCAACGAGCTGGACGCTTCGATCATGGACGGGCGCGACCGTTCGGCCGGGGCCATTACCGGCGTCACCCATGTGAAGAACCCGGTGAAGCTGGCCCGCGCGGTGATGGAGGACAGCCCGCATGTGTTCCTCAGCCGCGAGGGGGCGGAGGAGTTCGCCCGCGAACAGGGCATAGAGATCGTCGATCCGGACTGGTTCGCCACCCCGCATCGCTGGCGCCAGCTGGAGGAGCTGAAGGCGAAGAAGCTCGGCTGGTTCGATGTGGACCTGAAATACGGCACGGTCGGCGCGGTGGCGGTGGATGGCGAAGGCCATGTCGCGGCGGCGACATCGACAGGCGGGCTCACCGGCAAGCGCTGGGGCCGGATCGGCGATTCCCCGGTGATCGGCGCGGGCAATTATGCCGACGATCGCGCCTGCGCGGTCTCCGCCACCGGGGCCGGCGAATATTTCATCCGTGTGGGCGTGGCGCGCGAAATCTGCGCGCGGATGCGGTTGCTGGGCGAGGATGCGCAAATCGCCGCCGATGCGGTGATCGCCGAAGTCGGCGATCTCGGCGGCGATGGCGGCGTGATCGTCGCCGCGCCCGATGGCGGCACGGTGTTCTCCTTCAACACGCCGGGCATGTATCGCGGGCGCGCCAACGCTTCGGGATTGAATGAAGTGGCAATCTTCGCGAAAGAATAGCGAAGGGTAACTATCAAAGGATAGATGCCGACAGCTCCTTTTGCGCATGTTTCACTACTTGGCGCTTTTATGGTAAACGCTGTGCCACTTGGGGGCCGGCCATAAAAAGGCGGGTCGTCCGTCTCCTGGGTTGGGAGCGATATTTCATCGCCTCCCGCAGAAGGGGACTCCATTATGAAGATGCTTGGATTGGCGGCTGCGGCCGCATTGCTCGCTATTGCCACACCGGCAGCCGCGCAGGACGAATATCCGCTGGAGCCGGCCGAATGGGTCGAAGTCGCGGGGATCAAGGTCGCCGACGGCCACATGCTCGATTACGCGAAGCACCTCGCCTCCATCTGGCGCAAGGCGCAGGATTTCTCGGTCTCGCAAGGCTGGATCGAAGGCTATGAGATCCTGCTCAACACCTATCCGCGCGAGGGCGAGCCGGACCTTTATCTGCTCACCCGCTTCACCGAATTCGAATCGCCCGAGGAAGGCGAAGAGCGCGACAAGCTCTATCGCGAGCACATGGCGATGACCGTGAGCGAGATGGAAGCCGCATCGGGCGATCGGGCGGAATATCGCACGCTTGCCGGGGAGATGCTGCTGCGCAAGCTCGATTGGAAGGAGTGAACGGTCGGGGGCGGGCGCCTGCGTCCGCTCCCACCCTCCGCAGCTCTCAGCTGAACTTGTCCTTCTTGCGTCGGCCGAAGCGCATTCCGCTTTCCAGCCTGGCGCGCAAGGCGGCGTAGAAGGCTTCGAGGAATTCCCGCTCATGGCCGCTGCCGGCTTCCCAGCCGATCTTGCGGCAGATCGCCTCCATCACCTGCCGCATGGCTTCCGGCCGGTTGGCGCGCAGCACGTCTTCCAGCACTTGCAATTCATGCTCGCCATAGACGGACAGTTCCGCCTCCCCGAAGCGATAGGTGGCCGAGTGATCCTCGGCGACCGACATGGCTTCGGGCAGTTTCTTCTTCTCCACTTCCACCACCCATGTCCCGGCGACGAGATCGCCGGCGCGAAGGTTGTCCTTGTTGAAGAAGGGGAACAGCACGAACACGGCGAGCCAGACGAAAGTGGCCGCACCCGTTACGCCCGCACCCGCCTCGCCCGAAAGCAGGAAGGTCGCGGGCAGGAACACCTCGACATCGCGCATGAGATTGCGGGCGATGATCGCTTCGGCGGTCAGCCGCCCGTCTCCGCCCGAGCCCGGCCGTGCGGCGACGCGGATGCCGAGCGCGCGCTTGCCCGGTGTCGCTCCGCGCGGGCCCAGTTCGAACCACAGGAAATAGCCGAAACGGGAGAGGAACAGCAGCAGGATTATAAGGACCGAGAGCAGCTCTGTCGCCGGATTAGCGCTGGCCGTCTCCACGCCGGCGACGCCGCCTCCGACATAGACGAGGGTGATTACAACGATGAGCAGCACGGTGAAGATCAGCACCAGGTCCAGCATCAGGGCGCCCGCGCGCGCGCCGCGGCTGGCCAGCGTGAGCGGCAGGGCCAGCCCCTCGGGCGTGATCAGCTCCCGCTGGCGCTTGGCATCGCTGGGCCGGGCCGCGATCGCCATCATGGCTCGGATTCCTCGGGGCGGGTGCGCAGGGCGAAGAAATAGGCGAGCCAGCCCAGCAGCATGGTTCCGCCGATCACTCCGCGCGCCCACGGATCCTCGACCAGTTGCCTGGCATAGCCTTCCAGCAGGCCGGCGATCACCAGCATCAGCACCACACCGGCCATCACTTGCGCCGCCCGCCGCCCGCTATCGGCGGCGGCGGACAGGACCGTGCTCTTGCCGGGAAAGGCCATGCTGCGCCCGACATGCATGCCCGCGGCCCCGGCCAGCAGGATCGCGAACAGCTCGGTCGTGCCGTGCACGGAAAGCCAGGCCGCGAATTCCCAGCCGAGCCCGGCATCGGCGAACAGCCACAGCATCGCGCCCAGCACGGCCATGTTGTAGACCAGCAGCAACAGCGTCGGGATGCCGAAGGCGAAACCCAGCGCGAAGGCCATGATCGAAACGGCGGTGTTGTTGGAGAACAGATAGGTGGCGAACACGCTCAGCCCTTGCCCGCTATCGGTGCCCTTCAAGGCTTCCTGCAACACTTCGCGGGTCGCGCCGGGGCGGCGCGTATCGGCGAACTGGCCGGGGACGAGCGCGTAATACCATTCGCTGTCGCGCGCGACGAGCAGCCAGCCCACTGCCGTGCCCGCCAGCATCACCGCCAGCGCGATGCACAGGTCGAGCCAGATCGCGCGCACCGCCGCGCTCCATCCGCCGGCGAGGAAGCGCCGCAGCCAGCCGATCAGCGTGGTCCGCGTGCCATAGACCTGGAACCAGGCGCGCCGCACCAGCGATTCCAGATAGGCCAGCGTGCCGGCGTCGAGCGAGGTTTCACGCGCGACCGACAGGCTCGATGCGACCTGACGATAGAGCGCGGGCAGTGCCAGCAGGTCTTCGTCGGAAATCCGGTTCAGCCGGCCCTTTTCCAGCGCCTCCACGATCGCTTCGAGCCGCCGCCAATCCGCCTCGCGTTCCAGCCGGAAACGGTCGGAACGCAGGCTGGCGGCTTCGATATCGGCCGGCGCCTCGATCTCGGGCTTGCGGAACAGCGGGATGGAGGGAAGCGCCATCAGCCGATCGCCTCAGCGCGCTTGGTGGCCAGATAGCGGTCGATCAGGCGATAGCCGATCGCGTCCCACGGCGCCTCGATCACGTCCACGCCCAGCCGCCGCAACTTCTGCAGCACCAGCGCGCGCTGGCGGGCGAGGCCGTCGGCGGCGACGGCGGTGGCGAGATCGGTCAGCGTGTCGGGCTCCGCTTCGGAGAGGCCGGACAGTTCGCTGTCCTCCATCGTCACGAAGATCACCAGATGGTGCCGCACCAGCCGCTCGACGCTTTCGACCATCAGCTGGGCCGAGGTCGGATCGGCGAAATCGGAGAACAGCACGATCAGCGAGCGGCGCTTGAGCCGGGCGGCGAGCGTGGCGAGGGCGAGCGTGAAATTGGGCTCGCGCGGATGATAATCGAGCCCGGCGGCCGCGACCTGCAGCCGGTGGAAGGCGCGCGGTTCGGTCACGAACGGGGTCAGCAATTCGGGCTTCTCGGCGAAGCCGAACAGCGCCACCTTGTCGCCGCCCTTGAGCGCGACATAAGCGGCGGTGAGCGCGGCGGAAACGGCGCGGTCGATGCGCGGCAGCCCGTCCACCGGCTCGCACATGGCCCCGCCGCAATCGAAGGCGAAGACGATCTGGTTGTCGCGCTCGGCCTCGTTCTCACGCGCATAGAGGCGCGTGTGGCGGGCGCTGGCCTTCCAGTCGATCCGGCGGCGATCCATGCCGGCCTCATATTCGCTCAGCGCTTCGAACTGGGTGCCTTCGCCGCGAATGCGGCGGGCGACGATGCCGAATTGCGCATCGCGCAGGAAGGCCTGCAGGACGGGGGAGCGGATCGGCGTGAGGTCCGGCCAGATGCGGATCTCGTCCTCCAGCACGCGATGGGCCTGCCGCCATGCCAGCCGCAGCGGGCCGGGCCAGCGAAGCCAGATATCGTGCAATCGCCCGATGCCGCGGCGGGTGGAGACAAGCTGCGTTTCGCCAGTCCAGACATTGCGGTCTTCGGTTTGCGCCAGGCTGAAGATGGCCGTGCCGCTTTCGCCCAGCCGAGGCTCGACACCGAGCGCGGCCTCCGGCTCGCCCGCTATGCGGCGCGGGAATTCGGCATAGGTGGAGAGGCTGATCGGCTGGCCCACTTCGGCATCGTCGGGCGCGGAAAGCGTCAGCTCGCGCAGTCCGCCGGCCAGCAGCCCGTCGATCACCACCAGCCCCACCAGCGCAAGCCCGGCCAGCGGCGCCAGCAGCCAGGCATCGGGCGCGAAGGCGGCGATCAGCACGGCCAGCGGCGCGAGCAGCGCCAGCATCACCAATGCGCGGGCCGAAGGGACGATGGGGGCTTTCACTGCCGGCGGGTTCCTATTTCGGCGCCTCGGTCTGCTCGATCAAATCGGCCACCAGGTCCTCCACCTGCCGCCCCTCGATCTCCGCCGCCGGGGACAGCAGCAGGCGGTGGCGCAGCGTGGCGGTGGCGAGCGCCTTCACATCGTCGGGCAGCACATAGTCGCGGCCATGCAGCGCGGCGCGGGCGCGGGCGGCATTGGCCAACAGCACGGCGGCGCGCGGGCTGGCGCCGCTGGCGATATCGCCGCTGACGCGTGTCGCCCGCACCAGCGAGACGGTGTAGTCGATCACGTCGTCTGCCAGCCTGACGGTCTTGGCGGCTTCCTGCGCCGCGCCGATGGAGGCGGCATCGGCGATGGCGGCAATGCCGAATTCGGCGGGGCGCGGCGGGCCACTGCGCTCGCCGAAGCGCCGGACGATCGCCGCTTCTTCCTCGGCGCTGGGATAGGGGACCAGCAGCTTGAACAGGAACCGGTCGAGCTGCGCCTCGGGCAGCGGATAGACGCCCTGGTTCTCGATCGGGTTCTGCGTCGCCACCACCATGAAGCGGTCGGACAGGGCGTGGGTCTCGCCATCCAGCGTCACCTTGCGTTCCTGCATCGCTTCCAGCAGCGCGGCCTGGGTCTTGGGCGGGGTGCGGTTGATCTCGTCCGCCAGCAGCAATTCGCGGAAGATCGGGCCATGCGTCAGGGTGAACTGGCTGGTCTGGAAGTTGAACAGGTTGGAGCCGAGAATATCGCCCGGCAACAGGTCCGGCGTGAACTGGATGCGGCCGAATTCCATCCCCGTTGCAGCGGCGAAGCATTGGGCGAGCAAAGTCTTGGCCGTGCCCGGCGGGCCTTCCAGCAGCACATGGCCCTGCGCCACCAGCGCGATCAGCAAATGCTCGACCGTTTCTTCCTGGCCGACAATGGCCTTGCCGATCTCGGCGCGGATGGAATCGGCCAGCGCGCGGGTTTCCTCGAGCGACATGGTCATGGTGCAAGCGTCCTTTCGATGGTCCTGAGCGCGCCCGCGGCACGCAGCAATTCGCCGGGTTTGCGCGCATTGCGCAGTGCTTCCGCCGTTGCGGAGTAGTCGATTTCGGCCAGGCCGCGCCGTTCCAGCGCCTGCTGGATCGCCGCCTCGCGCGCCTGCGGATCGGCCTCGCGTATGCCCAACATGCGGGCGATACGCGCGCCGACCATCGCCGCATAGGGCGGGCCGAGCAGGTGCAGCCGCTTCGCCCGTTCGACAAGCGCGGCGCCGTTGCGGGCGAGCTGGCGCTTGCCCTTGGCCATCGCCGGCGTTTCGGCCACGGGCGGGCCGAACCGGCGGAAGGCGCGCCAGGCGATCAGCAGGGCGGCCAGGATCAGGCACAAAGTCGCGGCCAGGAAGGGCGGGGTGAAGGCCAGTGTCAGCAGGTTCTCGGCCCGTCCGAGCCCTGGGATCGTCAGGTCGAAGACGATCGGCAGTTCGTAACCCTCCAGCGCGGTATCCACCAGCCGCACCGCCAGCGCGGCGCGCGTCCGGTCGGCCATGCCATAATTGTTCATCAGGTCCGGCTCGGCGACGATCACCACCGGCCATGCGCTGTCGTCCAGCTCGTCCCCCTCCACATCGGGTGGCGGTTCGCCGGCGGCTTCGGCCAGCACCGGGTAATAGCCGCCATTGTCCCAATAGCCGGCGAATATCTTCCCCTGGCCGCCTTCGACCAGCGGCGCGATGTCCGAACCGGCCATCGTCTGCGCCTTGTCCGGCTCCGGCAGGGCGCCCTCCAGCCCCATCCCCCGCCATTTCGGGAGCTTGCCGATCGCCAGCTTGGGGTCGAACGGTGCGAAATCTTCCGCCCACAAAGGCGACATCGCGCCATAAAACTGCACCCAGCCCGGCTCGGCATCGATCTGCGAATTGCGGGGTATCGGCGCGGCGAGCCATTTCGGCAGGATCAGCAGCGTGGGGCCCTGATAGCGGCGGTCTTCCAGCAATTGCTCCAGCTCGTCGGCATCGGTGAAGTTCTGCGGCGTCACCACCAGCAGCGCCTCGTCCTCCAGATGCGCGCGGCTGCGCGAGAGCGACACGTCATAGCCGCGCTTTTTCAGCAGCTCCGCGAGGGCGGAAAAGCCGTTGAGCCCGTTGGCCCCCGCATGGGCCCCGCCATTGTCGTCCCGGCCGCCATCCCATCCCTGGCCGATGGCGTAGAGCAGGACGAGGAGGGCTAGCGCGCCGACAACCAGCAGGCCGAGCACGGTGCGCGCGGAGAAAGGGCCGGCCCTGCGGCTCATGCCGGGGCCTGCGGGGCAGAAAGCGCGAATTCGGCATAGGCCGCGCGGGCCTCCTGCCAATCCTCGGCAGAGAGGCTGCGCAAGGCGAACAGGCTGCGTTCGACGCGTTCGGCAATCGTCGCGAAGGTGCGCCGGGCGGCTTCCGGCAGGGCGGGCAGGGTAGCGATTTCGCGCGCGGTGCTGGAAGGTTCGAGCAGGCCGGGATGCGCGGCCTCGATCTGGCTGACGCTGCGTTGCAGGAGCAGGTGCGTGGCCTCGTTATAGCGGCCCTCGGTGGCGAGGCGATCCGCGTCTTCAAGCAGGCCAAGCGCTTCGGCGGTGTCGGGCGTCCAGGGCGTTTCGCCCTCCTCGGCGGCTTTCCGCCGGCGTTGCAGCGCGGGGGACAGCAGGCGCCAGACGAGCAAAGCGGCCAGCGCCACCCCGATCGCCACCAGCGCCCAGATGAGGACGTGCCCGGATATGCCCAGCGCCCGGCCGAGCGCTTCCAGGGCCTTGCCGATCGGCCGGAACAGCCAGCTCAGCCATTCGCCCAGCTGTTTCAGCCAGTCTGGGGGTTCGGGCACGGCCGGCAGGTCGACCGGCCCATACTGGATATCCCCGTCCGCACGGATATCCCGCCAGTCGCTGGCGAAGCTGCCATCGGCAGGCGCTCCGGCCATGTCCCCCGTTCCCGTCGTCACTCCGCAAGTGGTGGCATGGGCGCGGCGCGCGCGCAACAAGCTTGCGGACCTTCAGGGCCGCTGGCGTGCCTGGCGGTAGCTGCCGAGGATGCGCAATTCCTTGCAATGGAAGGCGAGCTCTTCCAGCGCGCGGTCCACCACCGGGTCGCCGGGCGCACCCACGATATCGGCATAGAACATGGTCGCGGCGAAGCTGGCGCCCTGCTGGTAGCTTTCCAGCTTGGTCATGTTCACGCCATTGGTCGCGAAGCCGCCCATCGCCTTGTAGAGCGCGGCGGGGATGTTCTTCACCTCGAACACGAACGTGGTCATCGCGGTTTCGCCCGCCAGCGTCGCCGGATCGATCTGCTCGCGCGCAAGGATGACGAATCGCGTCATATTGTCCTTGGCGTCCTCCACATCGCGTTCGGCGATATCGAGGCCGTAGAGATCGGCGGCGAGGGCGGGGGCGATGGCGCAGGCGGTGGGATCGCCCATCTCCTTCACCAGCGCGGCGGCGCCCGCCGTGTCCGCATAGGCCACCGGCACGATGCCGCGTTCGCGCAGCCAGAAACGCGTCTGCCCCAGCGCCTGCGGATGGCTGTAGGCCGCCGTATAGGGGCCGGTGCCCACGCCCATCACCGTGTGGTGGATCGGCAGGAAATGTTCGCCGACGATCGACAGCCCGCTTTCGGGCAGCAGGAAATGGATATCGGCCACGCGGCCGTTCTGCGAATTCTCGATCGGGATGATCGCGCTGTCCGCGCGGCCGGCGGTCACCGCCTCCAGCGCGTCCTCGAAGGAGAAGCATGGCAGCGGCAGGCAGCCCGGCGCCCATTCCAGCGCGGCGCGGTGCGAATTAGCCCCCGGCGCGCCCTGGAAGGCGATCGCACGGGCGGGCTCGGCGGCGGCGGCGTCGCGCATTTGCTCGACCAGAGCGAGCGCCGGTGCGGGGTAGCTGTCCATGGGTCGCTGCCGGTAACGGCGTGTAACACGGCGGACAAGCCACTATCGGACTTGCGCCATACGCCACCCGCCACTAGAGCGGCGCGCAAACGGGGAAACTGGTAGATAATCCTTCGATGACCGATCGCTTCAACACCATCGCTGGCTGGACCCTCTTTGCCGGTATCGTGGGCCTTGGCCTGTCCATTCTCAGCAGTCATTATTTCCATGCCGACAAGCCGGAAGCGCCCGAAGTGGCGGGCTATCCGATCGAGGCGGCGGATGAGGGCGGCGCGGATGCCGGGCCGACCTTCATGCAGGTGATGGCCACGGCCGACGCCGCGGCGGGCGAGAAGATTTTCGCCAAGTGCACCTCGTGCCACACGATCGAGCAGGGCGGTTCCAACGGCATCGGCCCGAACCTCTACGGCGTCGTGGGTGAAGAGATCGGCAAGGGCGTAGGCGGCTTCGCCTTCTCCAGCGCGCTGTCGGAGCATGGCGGCACCTGGACCTTCGAGGAGCTGAACCAGTGGCTGACCAGCCCGCGCGCCTACGCACCGGGCACGAAGATGAGCTTCGCCGGCCTTTCCAGCATGGAAGACCGCGCCAATGTGATCGCCTATCTGAACTCGATGGGCACCAACATGCCGCTACCCGCGGTCGAGGAAGCCCCGGCAGAAGACGCCGAGGGCGGCGATGCCACCCCGGCCGAGGAAAATGCGGCCGAAGAGGGCGCAGAAGCCGAATTGCAGGCGGACCCCACCGCCGCCTGATCGGCTCTACAAACGGCCCGCAACGGGCGCGGGGCTTAGCCTAGTCCCGCCCCTTGAAATCCTGAGCGACGACATACCATTCGGACGAGCCCTTGCGGCTCGCCGGCGGCTTGGCGTGCTTGACCGTGCGGAAATGCTTCTTGAGCAGCGCCAGCAGGTCCGCATCGGTGCCGCCGGCCAGCACCTTGGCGACGAATGCGCCGCCCTTGTCCAGCGTCTCCACCGCGAACCATGCCCCGGCCTCGACCAGTCCCATCGTGCGTAAATGGTCGGTCTGCTTGTGGCCCACCGTGTTCGCGGCCATGTCCGACAGGACGAGATCGGGCGCGCCGTCCAGCGCGGCTTCCAGCTTCGCCGGAGCGCTCTCGTCCATGAAATCCATCTGCAGGATGGTGACGCCCTCGATCGGTTCGGTTTCGAGCAGGTCGATGCCGACGATGGCGGCGCCCGGCGCCTGCTTGCGCACGACCTGGCTCCAGCCGCCCGGCGCGATGCCGAGATCGACCACCCGCTTGGCGCCTTTCAGCAGGCCGAATCGCTCGTCCAGCTCGATCAGCTTGTAGGCCGCGCGGCTGCGATAGCCGTCCGCCTTGGCCTGTTTGACATAGGGATCGTTGAGCTGCCGTTCGAGCCAGCGCACGGAAGAAGCGGTGCGCTTCCTCCCGGTGCGGACGCGGCGATCGGCATCGCGGCCGGAACGGCTCATGCGCCGGACTTCTTGAGCCGGCGCAAGGCGGCCTGCGCTTCCATGCCATCGGCGTCGGCGCTCATCATGCTGCGCAGGATTCCTTCGCGTATGCCGCGATCCGCCACGCCGAGGCGCGGCGCGGGCCAGATGTCGAGAATGCTTTCCAGGATCGCGCAGCCCGCCACCACCAGATCCGCCCGCTCCTTGCCGATGCAGGGCAGGGTGCGCCGGTCGCTCGGCGACATGCCGGACAGGCGCGAGGATATGCCGCGCATCGAATCGGCCGGCACGATCAGCCCGTCCACCGCCCGCCGGTCATATTGCGGCAGGTCGAGATGCAGGCTGGCCAGGGTCGTCACCGTGCCGCTGGTGCCCAGCAGGCGCAGGTCGGGCGAATGATGGTCGGCGATCCGCTCGGCGAATTCGGCGAAACTGTCGGACACCAGCCGGCGCATCTTCGCATAGCGGGCCAGCCGCGCCTCGTGGTCGCCCTCTTCCGATCCGACCGTCTCGGTCAGCGAGACGACGCCCCAGGGCACGCTCTGCCAGTCGAGGATGCGCGGCACCGGCGCGCCGGGCTCGATCAGCACCAGCTCGGTCGAACCGCCGCCGATATCGAAGATCACCGCCGGGCCGATTCCGTCTTCCAGCAGGATGTGGCAGCCGAGCACGGCCAGCCGCGCCTCTTCCTCGGCCGAGATGATATCGAGCAATATGCCGGTTTCCTCGCGCACGCGCTCGATGAATTCCTCGCCATTTTCGGCCCGGCGGCAGGCCTCGGTCGCCACCGAGCGGGCGAGATGGACATTGCGCTTGCGCAGCTTGTCGGAACAGATCTTCAGCGCGCCCACGGCGCGATCCATCGCCTTCTGGCTCAGCCGGCCGGTCTGGGCGAGCCCTTCGCCCAGCCGCACAACGCGGCTGAAGGCATCGATGACGACGAAATTCTCGGCTGCGGGGCGGGCGATCAGCAAGCGGCAATTATTGGTGCCGAGGTCGATCGCGGCATAGGCCTGCCTGAAATGGCGATGCGGCGGCCGCCGCCAGGTGGCGCTGTCGGACAAGGCGCCGTTTTCGGGTTTGTCGCCGGGTGTGGTTCGATCGGGCTTTCGGGGAGGGGGCTTGCCTGTATGGCCGCTCCATCCATCCGCGGTATGGCCGTTTCGCACGTCCGGCGGGTTGATATCCGCCATTTCTCGTCACTACTTTCTTATCGTTCTCGCCCGCTTGCGCGGGGTACTTGACGGGGAAAGTAGCGAATCGTCGGGTAAGGGGCAAGTTGGGCGCTCCGGGCGGGTTGACGACTCGTTTCTGCCTGCCTAGATGCGCCGCTCCGCATTGCCCCGTCGTCTAATGGTAAGACTACGGACTCTGACTCCGTCAATCGTGGTTCGAATCCACGCGGGGCATCCAGCCGCTTCATGTTTTGCAGTGATCGGCGCGCAACCTGGCGCTGGCGGAGAGGCTGTGCAATTCACATCCGCGACCGGTCGGACACGGATCAAGATGCCTCATTGCCGCCCCAGCAGCTTCAGGACCAAGCGGTCGACGAAGCCTTGGCCGATGGTGGCTTCCATCTTCAACAGGATGACGGCGATGGCCCCCCAGCCGAGCGCGATGGCGAGGGCCAGCTTCTCCGGTGTTTCGCTTTGCAGGTCGCCCAGGAGCGAAATCATCTTCAGGAACAGCACCAGCAGCGTGAGCCCGACGATGATCCCGACGGCGCCATTCCCCCGCCTGGGCGGTTTGCCGAATACGAACGCCAAGACGGGAATGACCAGGGCCAGCAATGGCCAGAGCAAGCGGGCAAGGGCAGTCGCGCGATCCCGCGCGGTGCCCGAGGCAAGCAGCGCATCGAGCGGTTTGAGCTGGAGATCGTCAGTCGCAGTCCGGCGAGTGTCGTCGGCGACGCCAGGTTTGCGCGTGCGGTACCGAATATTGCGGAACGACAGGACCTGGCCCTCGCCGCTCTGGACTGCCTGCCCGTCGATCAGGTCAATAATGGCCTCACCGTCGGGAGCGATCGAGAGCCGTCCGCGCAGGGCCGAGAAGGTCCGCTCTTCCGCCTTCAGGAAGATGCCCTGGAGGTATCCGGTGGCCGGCTCCACAGCCTGGAAGGTCAGGACATTGCCATTGCCGAGATCGACGAATTGCCCGGCGGTGAGATTGTAGCCAAAATCGCCGATCGCCATGCGTTGCCCGATCCGTTCCAGGCGTGCTTCCCCGGCCGGCATGATCCAACCCTGGTTGACCAGGCACAGGCCGGCGGCGGCCAGCGCCAATAGCAGCGGCATCCGCATCCAGCGCCACGGGCTGACGCCGATCGCCTGGATCGCTTCCAGCTCGCCGCGAAGGGCGATCCTGCGGACTGTCAGGGCGACGGCGAGATAAAGCCCAACTACCAGCCCGATGCCGATATATTCCGGCAACAGCCCGGCCACGCTCTGCGCCACGATATAGCCGCGATGGCCCGAAAGCCGGGTGATCTCGATCAGCCGGGGCAAATGCTCCAGCACCATGATCGACATGACGATGCCGATCACGCTGAGAAACGTGCCGATGGTCTGGCGGAAAACGTAGCGGTCGAGGTAGGTGACGGGCGCCCGCATTGCGGCGGTTACGCCGCCTGGAGCCGTCGCGCATCGCCCAGCGCCCGGTAGAGGCCGAAGAGCGCGTCGAAATGGTCCTGCATGTGGCGAACGGTCGCCGGAACCGGAGCATCTGCCCGCATTGGGGGCAGCGCGAGTATGGCTCGGGTAGCATCGGATCGGCTTGCGGCTCGATAGGCGATGCCGTTGCCGCCGCGCGCGAAATCGGCGGCGCCGCCGCGATCGGGAACGATTACCGGAAGCCCGCTTGCCTGCGCCTCCCCCGCCAGCATGCAGAATGTCTCCGCTTCGCAGCCATGCAGCAGCGCATCGCAACTCGCGAGGATGGCCGCGAATTTCGCGCGGTCGCGCTCTGGCTGGAACAGGCGGATATGCGGATTGCCGCCGATCGCCCGCATGACGGTGCCCTGTTCGCGTCCTTCGCCGAATATAACGAGGCCGATCGGCCGCTGCTGCCCGGCCGCGGTTGCCGCCTCGATCAGCATCGGGATGCGCTTTTCGGGCGCCAGCCTTCCGGCGGCAACGAGCAGGGTGGCTCCCGCATCAAGGCCACATTGGTCGAGCAGCCTGGCCCGCAGCGCCGGATCGCTGCGGCGCGGCGTGAACAGGCCCGGTTCCACCCCCATCGGGATGGTGACTATGTTGGCCATGCCACCGGCGGACAGGCGGCCGGCGAAGTCCTCGCTCGCGCAGATGACGGCGTCGAACAGGCGGCCGAGCTTGCGAAGATGCTGCCAGAACCAGTCCATGCGACGATCGATCGTCTCGCGCGGCAGCAGGGAGCCGAGCCAGCGATAGGCATAGGCCGACAGCGGATCGGCGTGCATGATGAGGACCTTCGACACCTCGGGCCGCCAGTTGGCGACCATCAGCGCGCTGCGCCAGGGGGAGGAGGCTTCGACGAGATCCGGTTCCAGCGCATCGAGCGCGGCATGAAGCGCGGCCTCATCCTGGAAGTACCAATATTTCCGGTCGAGCGGGAAACGCGGCGCGGGCAGGGTGACGATGCGCGCGTGAGGGCCGGCATCCACCGTCGCGTACTCGTCTCCCGGCGCAAGGATGGTGATGTCGTGCCCGCTGCTGGCGGCAAGGGCGAGCTTCTGCTCTACATAGGTGCGAACGCCGCCGCCGCGGGGCGAATAGAATGCGCAGACATCGACGATCCGCATGGCCGTCAATCCCGCCTGCGGATTGGCCGCATGCCGAGCCCGTGCTGATAATTGAGAGTGATCGAAATCCGTGTGGGCTCGGACCCTGCCTGCACGGCGGTTTCATCGGCGTCCGGCTTGCTCCATCCGAGCTTGGGATTGCCTGAGAACCCAATGCCGTCGACCCGCCAGCCGAATTTGCGATTGCGATCGCGATCATGCAGCAGGCTGACCGAATAGGTGCCGGACGAAGGCAGCCGGATGCAGAGCTCGACGGGTCCAGAGGCGGGTACGGGCTCTTCCACCCGGCGGAAGGTCTTGCCCGCCGAGACGAGAATGTTGTCGTCTTCCAGAAAGTCGTCGTCATTCGCGGGATAGACTTCCAGTTTCAGATTGCCGCGCCGGTCTTTCAGGCCGTCCACCTCGACCAGGAAGGCCGGGCCCTGTTCGTGCGGGCGGCAGCGGCCTTCCGCCTTGCCGAGATCCGGCGTGGAGGGAATGGTCGCCGCCGTCAGGATGGGCAGGATCAGGCTACTAGCCAGCGACCGGATCATGGCCCGTTCCCTGGATCAGGTCGGTGATCGCGAAGGTGATCCCCACCAGCAGGTGGGTGATGAGGATCAGCCCCGCCATCATGGCCATCAGCGCCGCGATGCGGACATCCTCGCCCAGCGCCAGCACCGCCACGCCGGCGAAGACCACGTCCTTGTTGGGCACGAAGGGCAGGCGCGAGATCAGCAGGCGAATAGTCGCCAGCACCAGCCACCAGCCGACGGCCGTGTCCGGCAGCACCATGTGCCAGAGCAGCGCCGAAAGGAAGGTGGTCACCACGATGCGCCCGATATGAACGAGGAAGACGATCCGAAGCTCGCTGCGGCCCAGCGAGAAGATCGAGCGTCGCCAGAGCATCACCGCCAGCGACGTGGCGATCACCAGCCCCAGCGATATGCCGATCGCCGTCGCATGGTCATGCAATGGCAGCAGCCGCACGAAGGGAAAGGCGATCGCCAGCAGCAGCAATGTCATTAGATTGCCGGCGACGGCGGACAGGACGGCAACGTCCTTCACCGCCCCGAAGGGTGTCGCCACCATCTTCAGGTTGCGGCGCGCCCAGCTGTAGAAATAGACCTCGCCCAGATAGCCGACGAGCAGTTCGTTGTAGATCAGCTTGTGCACCAGCGCCGCGAATGCCGTCGGGCCGACATGCCATAAGCGGCGGAAGATCAGCCATTCGCTCATCGGCCCAGCGAGATAGCTGACCGCGAACAGGAACCAGAAGACGGGCGAATGCGGAACCAGCCGGGTGACATCGGCCAGATCGACACTGCGCGCCTGGTAGAGCGCGGCGCCCAACACCAGCAGCGACAGGACGATGCTGAGCGCCCGCCCCCAGCTCATCCGCAATTTCCGATCCTGCGCCTCGAAAGTGAACGTATCCGCCGGTGCAATTGCGAGAGCTTGATCGGACATAGACTGGCCTGACATTTCGTGGACAGCAGCTAGACGCCGCGCCCGCTCCGTTCCCGCATCGGGCGAGGTGGCTTTTCAGCGGGTTCGCCCTGCAAGCGCGGGCTCAGGCTCTCCATTTCGAAGAGATATTTGCGGCTCGCCGCGCCGAGTGTGAATTGCGCCGCGAAGGCCGCCATCCGCGCGCGGGGCGGATCGAGATCGCGCGCCGCGTCCATGGCCAGCGCGAGAGCCTTCGCGTCTCGCTGCGCGGCGATGATGCCGAAATCGCCATGTTGCAGCAGCCAGCCCATGCTTGCGCAGCAATCGGTCGCCGCGATGGGCAAGCCCGCCGCCAGCGCTTCGAGAATGACGGCTGGAACCCCTTCGTAATCGGATGAGAGGACGAAGACATCGGCCTGCGCCAGAAGCTGCGCGACTTGATCGACATGGCCCGGCAACGCGACCCGGTCGGCCAGGCCAAGGCGTTGTATCCGTGCCTCCAGCCGGGCCCGTTCCGGCCCGTCCCCGGCGATCGTCAGGCGGTCCCCCGGCAAGGAGCAATGCGCGAAGGCAGCGAGCAGCAATGCGTAATTCTTTTGCGGCACCAGCCGGCCGACGGAGACGAAATGGCGGCTTGCTGCGCTCGGGCGCGGGCGATCGCGCCGTGGGCTGGCCAGCTCGCTTTGGGACAGAGCCGGATCGGCGATGACTGAAACACGTTCGGGTGCGACGCCGAGTTCGGCGATCAGCTCCGGCCGCATCGGCTCTGCAAGGGCGATGAAATGGTCGAGCAAGGCCCCCTGAATCCGCAGCCAGCCACGGTAGAACCGGCGCATGACGGGCGGCAGGTCCGCCCGCCGCAGATCGTTGCTGATCTTGACGAGGACTGGCGGGCAGCGCCGACCGAGCAGCAGGCGCATCGCGGCGCAGACGACGGCGTAGGTATTGCCCGGGCAGAACAGGACATCCACCCGTTCGCGGCGCAGGAAGTGGAACAGGCACCAGATCATCCAGATGGTTTCCCAGCGCGCGGTCGGCAGCGGTTCGGGAACGGCGCGATAATCAAGGGCAGGCGCTTCCTGCCGGCAGCGGCCTGCATCCCGGCCGAGGACGATCAGGACCTCGTGGCCAGCGGCCTCCCATCGCGCGGCGAGGCGCAGGGCGACCCGCTCCACGCCGCCGGGTTCGAAGCTGTGGATCGGAATGGCGATGCGCATGGCAGCAGGACGCCGCCATTGGCGGATTTCCGCATCGCGCGAGCGTTGCTTTACCCAGTCAGATCGGCGTAGCGCCCTGCCGACCGGCGGGCCGTGAATGCCGCCAGCGTAGTATCGATACTGGCAAGCAGTTCGGGCTTGGTCACGTCGCCGGGATGGACGGCCAGGCGAACCGTGCGCAGCGGATGCAGGCTGTGGCGGGCAAGCGCGGCGAAGCCGATCGAGGACGCCGTTCGCCACGGGCTGCGGCTGGCCCAGGTTATCACCGGCCCGCGCGCCACGATCTCGCCGGTGCGCGGCTTCCACACCCGCATGTGATCTTCGGCCAGGGCAAAGCCGCTTTCCGCCAGCGCGGCTTCCGCACCGGGGCCGTAGAGCCAGGCCGGTGCGATGAAGCCGGCGGTTTCGCGCCCGATAACATCCTCTATCAGCTTGCGCCCATCGGCCATTCGCCGTGCCGCTTCGGCCTGGTCCAGGCCGAGGAATTCACCCTCGCTGGCCGTCATGTAGCGCGCTTTGAGCGAGGCCGCGCCCCGATGCCGGGCCGTGTCGCGGTGAAACCAGCCATGCACGAACATTTCCACGCCGCTATCCGCCCATTGCCGCAGCCGGGCGGCGAAGGCGGCATTGCCCCGCAGCGGATGCTCGCCCCAGTGATTCGGCACCACCAGCATTGCGAAGAGCGGCCCGTTCAACCGCTTTTCGAGCAGGGCTGCGAGCTGGTCGATCGGGCCCGCAAAGCCCGGCCCGACATCGTGGATCGAGGCAAGCAGCCGCTTTGCGTCAGAACCGGGCATCGACACCGATCCTCACCGTCCGGGGGCGCAGCGGCGTGCGCTGCTTGCCCGAAGCCAGCGAAAAAGGATTGCCGTAGGAAAAGCGGTTCGCGCGGCTGTCGAGCAGGTTTTCAACGTCGATGGATAGCCCCCATCGGCCGAAATCGGCCCTGCCGCCCAGAACCGTGTCGAGATAGTCGCCCTGGCTGAATTCGAACGGCGCGCCAACGGCAAGATAGGATTTGCCAACATAGCCGACCGAGGCATCGATCGCCAATTGCGTCTCGCCTATCCAGCCTTCGTATCGCGTGGCCAGCCGCCAGCCGGAATCGGCTATGTTCGGCAGGTCCTTTTCGTCCGCAGCGGCGAATTCGGGCTGCGGGCGATCGAGATGGCTGGTGCTGAGAAAACCCGAGGCTTCGAGCGAAAGATGGCCTGTCGGCCGCCAGGCAAGCTCGGCCGATGAATAGCGGACGAAGCCGGAGCCGAGATTGGCGACATAGGGAAAGCCCGCCGGCGTGACGAGATCGGCCTGGACTTCGTTCCAGCGCGAATAGGCGAAGGACAGTTTGCCGCTGAGCCGGGCGTCCGCCTGCGTGCCGAAGCGCAGGCCGGCCTCCGCGGTGCGAATCTCGTCCGGCTTGAAGCGCGTTTCGGACAGGTCCGCCCCGCTGCCGGTGATCTGTTGAGAGCCGGGCCGGTAGCCTTTCTGGTAGCGCAGATAGGCATTTATCCCGCCGCCCGGTTGCCAGGACAGGGCCACAGTCGGCAGCAGGCGCACATGGCTTTGGACCGGCTCGAAATCGTCATCCGCGAATGCGGCCAAGACCTCGTCCACCTGGCGCACATAGGAGATGCGCGCGCCTGCGGTGAGGGAGAATTTGCGCCACACTTTCGCCGTCGCTTCGCCGAAGAACGCGGTGTCGAGCGTTTCCGATCGGACATTGGAAAGCGGGTCCGGATCGTCCGGAGGGCCGAAGAAGCGCTTCACGTGATTGACGTTATAGGCCGCAGAAAAGCCGGCCACCCAGTTCGTCACCGGCCCGAAGGAACCGGCCAGCCGCGTCTCGTGAGTCAGCAGCGAAACGTCCACATTCTCCTTGAAGGCCGTGGGCTCGCCATCGGGCGCCGGCGTGGCATCGAACACCGTGCCGATCGCGTGATCGGCATAGGCGGTGTTGCTCACCAGTTCGGCGCGGCCGAGGTCGATCCGGGCGGTGACGAAGGCGAGCCGATAGTCATTGTCGAACGGCTGGGCCAATGCCGCGCTCCGGGTGAGGGCGGATGTCCCGCTATCGGTATATTGGCCGTCCTTGCTCGTGGTGTTCTGGCCGACGACCCCGAAATCGAATGTCGCGTGGGAGGATGGTTGGAAGCGGATCGTCGCTCGCAGGCCGGAAACTTCCGTCCGGTTGATATCGGAGACGTCGCGCTGGATGTCATCGATATAGCCCGGGCGGCGGACCTGATACCCGACCGCGCGGAGGGCGGTGTTTCCCGTAATCGGCAAGTTCGCGACCAGCGCCGCATCGCCACCGATTTCGCTCCCGGTAAGGGAAACGGCGCCGGTGCCGGCAATTTCCGTCACACCCATCGAAGGGCTGCGCGGCGTCAGCCGGATCACACCGCCGAGCGATCCGGCACCATAGAGAGTGCCCTGCGGCCCTTCGACCACCTCGACACGTTCGATGTCGTAAAGCGCCAGGTCAGGGTCGGGCGCGCTGTAGATCAGGCGGCTTTCGCCCAGATACTGGCTGATGGTCGCCTGGGTCTGACCGTTGAAACTGCTGTCGGCGATGCCGCGAATGAAGATCTTGTTGCGCCCGGATCCGAGGTCGGTGGAGGAGAGATTGGGCAGCTCCCGGAGAAGCACTTCGCTTCCCCGGCTGCCGAGGCGCAAGCTTTCGGACTCGCTCAGCGAAGCGACATGGACGCTGCCCGGATATGTCCCGAGCTCCGCGTTCCGCTGCTTTGTCGCGCGCACGATGATCGGTGTGGGGGGCGGGGCGGGCGCCGGGCCCGGCCGCGCGGCCGCACCACTCGGCTTTGCCGCGGGGCGGGGGGCTGAGCGTCGAACCAGTTGCACGACATTTCCGCCGACGATCCGGAAATCATAGCCCGTGCCGCGCAGCAGGCGGCGCAGCCCTTCGCGCAGGGAATATCGCCCGTGCAGGCCGGGTGCGCGAATGGACCGAAGCGCGGGATCGCCTGTCGCGACCGAAACACCGGCCTGGTTGGCAAAGGTCAGCAATGCGCCGGATAGCGGGCCAGCCGCAATGTCGAATTCGATCTTCTCGGCCGCCTCAGCCGGAGCGGTTGCGCAGAGCACGGCGAAGGAAGCGGCGAAAAATGGCGCGCGGGGCAGCACTACCGGCGGATCGTCCATCGCGCTCCATTGGCCTCCACCGTCACGCCCAGCAGCGGTTCCAGCCGCTGGCGAACCGCATCCGTGCCGCCGCCGGTCTGGATGACGCCCGAAAAGCGCTGCCCGCCGATCTCTGGCGCCACAGTGATCGCCACGCCGATCGAGCGGGAGAGATCGGCCGCGACATCGCTCAGCGCGGCATCCTGATAGATCAGCATGCCGCGCGCCCAGCTTCCGACCGCGTCGGGTGATTGCCGCGTGACTGCCACTGTTCCGCCGGGCCCGGCGGTCAGAGCCTGTCCGGCATCGAGGCGGACCTGCCGTTCCGGCCCTTCATACCGGACCGCCCCTTCGGCCACGGCCACTTCCAATTCTCCGCCCGCGCTGACGACATTGAACACGGTGCCGATATCGACCAGCCGGCTATCCCCGGAGCGAACCATGAACGGGGCGCTGTCATCATGCTTGATCGCGAAGCGCGCTTCGCCGGAGACAAGGCGGGCCATGCGTTCGTTCTCGCGATCGAGCTCGATCTGCGTGCCGCCATTGAGCGCAATTTCGCTGCCATCCGCCAGCGCGATCTTGCGCATTTCGCCCGGCACAGTTTCGACCGTGTAGGCGCTGTCGCCTCCCGGAAGTACCTGCCAGCCGAGCGTGACGGCGAGTGCCACGGATGCCGCCACCGCGCCCCAGCGCCAGCTCGCCGCGAACCGCGACATGCGGCCTGGATCCGTCGCTTGCTGCGGTGCCTGCTCCTCCTCCGTGGCGGATTCCTCAGCGGAATCAGCGGCAGCGCTCGGATAAGTCGCTTCGCGAAGATAGGGGGTCAGCCGCTCTTCCTCGTTCAGCACCGTCTCATAGGCGGCATCATGCGCGGGGTCGGCTTCGAGCCAGGTCGTGAATTCGGTCCAGTCGTCGGCGTCCGCATCCTTGAGGCGCAGATGCCAGTCGACGGCTTGCTCGATGAGCGAGGCTTCAATCCTGTGAGGCATGATCCACCTCGTTCGTCATAGCGCCCGGATCGGCGTCCAGTTCGGACCGCAAGGCCAGCAAGCTGCGATAGGCGCGCTGGAGATGCTTCTCCACCGCGCTGAGGCTCAGTCCGAGCATTTGCGCGATAGCCTTCTGTGCCTGTCCCTCCACCCGATAGAGCTTCAATATCTCCGCGGTCCGCTCGGGAAGCGCGTCGAGCGCGCGCTGCACGCGTTCGAGTTCGTCGCGATCGAGCGCGGATTGTTCGGGCGAGGCGGCAGGATCGCGTTCGAGCTCGAAGCCGGCCCGGCTGCGTGCCCAGTGATCGTCCCTGACCTGCTGCCGGGTCAGGCCGCGGCGCCGATCATGCACCAGATTGTTGGCCATCTCGAACAGATATGATTTGGGATTGCTGATCGGGCCGGACCGCATGCTCGACAGTTTCACGTAAAGATCGTGCAGGATATCCTCGACATCGGCCGGATCGCAGCGCCTTGCCAGCAGGAAACGCGTCAATTCGCTCCGCATCTCGAGGAGGAGCTGCTTGAGCCCGGTATCGTTCCTGGCTGGATCCCGCGCATCGCCCACCATATCAAGTTTATAGGAGCGCGCCGGCGCGCGTGGCAATGCCGGACCGGTGGCGGCAAGTTTCAACAGGCCGGGCGGCATCAGAACTGGAACCCCACGACGAGTTGCGCAGTGCTTTCGAGACCGAGTGCCGGCGTGTTCGAGCGCTCGAGGCGGAGGGCGAAGCGTGCATCATCGCCCTGCTCCCAGTCGGCGCGCGGGCCGGGCAAAGCTAATTCGAGAGAGGCGCCCTTCCTGGCGCGGGCTTCGCCATTGGCTGTTCGATTTGCGAAGTCGGCAAGATCGGCCGTCGTCCAGCCGCCATTGTCGAACAGGGACAATGTCAGCATCGCATGGTCGTCGGCGGCGATGCTGACGAAAGCCTCCCGGTTCCACTCCACCGAACGCTTGGTAAGCAGTGGCGCGCCGAGGGCGCCGCTTTTCGTCCGTCCGATCTTCATTCCGGCGCGGCCGGCAAGATGCGCGGAGATATCCTGCGAAGCGGTAATCCGCCCGGTGAAGCTGCGGCGCCATTGCTGCTGGATCACGGGCAGGACCGAATATTTGGAACCGGATTTCGCGCGCCGGAAACCGATCCGAAGTGCGCCCGTCCCCCAATCCAGCGCTCCGCCATAACCGGCATTCTGCCCCCGATCGAAATCGGCGGGATGGAATGCTGCTGACCGCTGCGCAGCTCGCGCCGATTTCTCGGCCGGTTCGGCCTTGGCGGGCAAGCGGAAATCGATCTGTTGCGCCGCGCAGGGCGAGGCCGATCCGGCAGCCACGATACCGGCGCATGACAGAGTGTGACGAAATACCTCCCGCTTCATGGTCCGGCCTCCTGATGCGCATTTCACCCCTTTGCGAAATAGACGCCGCGCTGCGGCCAAACCCGTAGCCGGAATGCGCGATGCGGATAGTCGCCGGCCTTGGCGTCATGTGGTGGACCGCTTGCCGCCAAGGGCCCACGATGCGCTTACGAAAACTTCTTGCCGTGCTGTGCGTGTTGACGCTGCTGTCGGCCCCGACCACGTCCCAGCAGCCGTTCACCATCACCCCGCCGACACTGGCGGCCTGGCCATCCGAGAGGGCGGGACTTTCGGTGATGACCTACAACATCAAGGGGTTGCCATGGCCGATCGCGAGGGGGCGGCCGCGCGCCCTGGATGCGATCGGCCAACGTCTCCGGCTCATGCGGCAACGCGAGGTGCAGCCCGATGTGGTGCTGCTGCAGGAGGCGTTCTCCGATGACGCGAAACGGATCGCCGAAATTGCCGGATATGATTTCGTGGCGCGCGGGCCGAGTGCGTCCCGCGTGCAGCCCCTCCCGCCTTTGGGGGAAGGGTTTGCCGGCGATGCGCGATGGATCAAAGGGGAGCGGAGCGGCAATGTCGTCGACAGCGGATTGCTGATCCTGTCGGATTTCCCGATCGTGAAATCGCGCAGATACGCTTTCCCGCGTGGAGCATGTGCGGGCTATGATTGCCTTGCGTCCAAGGGCGTCCTCGCCGCGTGGATCAAGCTTCCGAGCCTGCGCTCGCCGATCGCGGTGGTCGATACGCATCTGAACTCCCGCCACTCGACGCATGTGGCACCCGCCAGGGCCGATGCGGCCTATGCCTGGCAGGTCGGGGCGGTCCATCGTTTCCTGAAGCGTGCGATACCGCTTGAAACACCCGTCATCTTCGGCGGCGATTTCAATATTGGCGATGTGGACAGGCGCATGCAGGCCTTCGATGCCACCCCTCTGCTTGGCTCGCACCAGACGGACGATCTCCGGGCAGTCTCGCGATCGGAAGCGGTCGTGCCGGGCGACAAGGAAGAGGCGCTACAGATCGTTGAGCGCAACAAGGACCGGATATTTTCGCGCGGCGGCCCGGATATCGCCCTGGAGCCGCAGCGGGCCTGGGTGCCATTCGCGGAGGAACCCTCGGGAGGTGCGATGTCTGACCATTTCGGGTTCGTGATCGATTACAAGCTCTCCAACAACGAGGAGGCTCGATCCTGACTCCGCCCGTCGTGGCTCGAAGCCATGCGGGGCATTCGGCTTTCCGGCCAAGATCGCTTCTCAGGCGCGCCGCAAGCCTCTAGGGCGGCACGGAAAGCTGTTGTGGAGAGACGAGTGAGCGAGAGCGACGATCTGGAACGCGCGGAGCGCGACCCGGCGGACCGTGCCTTTTATCGGGCGGAGCAGGAGGCCGGCTTTGCCGAGGCAGCCCCGCACCAGACGCCGCAGACGCAGCACCCCGCCTATCGCCTGGCCTTTCGCGACACGGATTTCCTGCTGCGCGAGGAATTGCGGCCGGTGCGCTTCCAGCTCGAACTGCTGAAGCCCGAAATGCTGCTGGACGAGGCGCGGGTCGGCTCGACCTTGGTCATGTACGGCTCCGCCCGCATCCCGCCGCCATCCGCGGTCGCCACCGCGCTGGAAGGCGCGAAGGATTTGCCGGTGGAAGAACGGCTGGTGGTCGAGCGGCTGGCCGAGAAGGCCAAATATTACGAGGAAGCTTATAATCTCGCGCGGCTGGCCAGCGAGAAGTCGCTGATCGAGGACGGCCAGCGGCAATTCGTGGTTTGTTCGGGCGGCGGCCCCTCGATCATGGAGGCGGCCAACAAGGGCGCATCGGATGCTGGCGCGGAATCGATCGGGCTCAATATCGTACTGCCGCACGAGCAGGCGCCCAATCCTTATGTGACGCCCTATCTCTCCTTCCAGTTCCACTATTTCGCGCTGAGGAAGATGCATTTCCTGATGCGCGCGCGGGCCGTGGCGGTGTTCCCCGGCGGTTTCGGCACCTTCGACGAGATGTTCGAACTGCTGACGCTGATCCAGACCGGCAAGATGAAGCCGATCCCGGTCCTGCTGTTCGGCAAGGAGTTCTGGACGCGGGTGATCGATTTCGGCGCGCTGGCCCGCGAGGGGACGATCTCGCAGAAGGATCTCGATCTCATCACCTGGTGCGAGACGGCCGACGAGGCCTGGGCGCATATCAGCAAGTTCTACGATTTCGAGGGGCCGCGCGTCCCCGAATTCTAGCGGACGCCCTGATGGCCCATCGGGCCGTGCCCGGCGCCAAAGCCCGGCGCGGCCTTGATCGCCTTCACCACGAACTGCCGCGCCAGCCGCACGGCATGGTCCATTTCCTGTCCATGCCCGAGCAGCGTGGCGATGGCGGATGAGAGCGTGCAGCCCGTGCCATGGGTGTGGCGCGTTTCGATCCGCTCATGCTCGAAGGCGACGGCCGATCCGTCGGGCCTCACCAGCAAATCCATCACCCGCTCGCCCTCGCCGTGCCCGCCCTTGGCCAGCACGTGGCAGCCATGGCGTTCGACGAGTTCGGCGGCGGCTTCGTAAATGGCGTCGCGATCGGGGCAGGGCCGGTCGGTCAGCGCCTCCAGTTCGGGAAGGTTGGGCGTTACCAGCGTGGCGACATCCATCAGCCGGCGGAAACCGGCAATCATATGCCCGTCGGCCAGCACGGCGCCGCTGGTGGCGACCATCACGGGATCGAGCACGATCGGCAGCCCGTCCGGCTGGCCGATCAGCAGGTCCCACAGCGTCTCCGCCTGCGAGGGGAAGGCGAGCATGCCGATCTTGATCGCGTCGAAGCCGATATCGGATTCGCAGGCCTGGAACTGTTCGCGCATCAATTCCGGCGTCAGCGGGAAGATGCTGCTCACGCCCACCGTGTTCTGCGCGGTGATCGCGGTGATGGCGGTCATCGCATAGCCGCCGAGCATGGTGATGGTCTTGATGTCCGCCTGGATGCCGGCGCCGCCGGAACTGTCGGAGCCGGCGACGGAAAGGATGCGCGGTGGTTTTCTCATGCCGCCTTGTAGCGGCGCTCGGTGGAAGGCGGATAGGCGTCCAGCCAGCGCTTGGCGCGGGTCGGGCGGTCGGCCAGTTCCCCGCCGCAATTGGGGCAGCGATCGTCCAGCGCTTCGGTGCATTCGGCGCAGAAGGTGCATTCGAGGCTGCAGATGAAGGCGCCTGGCGCCTGCGGCGGCAGGTCCGCCCCGCAGCGCTCGCAATCGGGGCGCATTTCCAGGCTCATGCGGCGGCGGCCTGCACCGCGGCGCAGATATCGTCCACCACCCGCTCGACCTGCCCGGCATCGTCGCCCTCGGCCATCACGCGGATCTTCGGTTCGGTGCCGGATTTGCGGATCACCAGCCGGCCCTTGCCCGCCAGTTCGGCCTCGCCATCGGCGATAGCGGCCTGCACCTGCGCATCGTCCAGCGGGTTGCCGCCGGCATAGACCACGTTCTTCAGCAATTGCGGCACCGGGTCGAACAGGTGCAGCAACTCGCTGGCGCGCTTGCCGGAGCGGACGAGCGCGGCCAGCACTTGCAGCGCGGCGATGCAGCCATCGCCGGTGGTGGCATGATCGAGCAGGATCATGTGCCCCGATTGTTCGCCGCCGACATTGTAGCCGCCCGCGCGCATCGCCTCGAGCACGTAGCGGTCGCCCACCTTGGTGCGCACGAGGCCGAGGCCGAGATCGTTGAGCAGGCGTTCGAGCCCGAGATTGGACATTACCGTGGCAACCACGCCGCCGCCGCGCAGCTCGCCGGATGCGGCGAGGCGCGAGCCGATCAGCGCCATGATCTGGTCGCCATCCACGGCCTCGCCCTTTTCGTCGATCACGATCAGCCGGTCGGCGTCGCCGTCGAGCGCGATGCCGATATCGGCGCCTTCGGCCACGACCCGTTCCTTGATCGCGTCGAGCGAAGTGGAGCCCACGCCGTCATTGATGTTGAGGCCGTTGGGCGAAACGCCCATCGCCACCACTTCCGCGCCCAGTTCCCAGATCGCGGTCGGCGCGACCGTGTAGGCGGCGCCATTCGCGCAATCGACGACGATCTTCAGCCCGTCGAGCCGCACGTCGGACGGCAGCGACTGCTTGATCGCGTGGATATAGCGCCCGCGCGAATCCTCGATCCGCCGCGCGCGCCCGATATCCTCGCCCTGGGCCAGCGCCTGCTCCACACTCATGGCGCGCTCGATCGCCAGCTCGTCCTCGTCGGACAGCTTGAACCCGTCGGGCCCGAACAGCTTGATGCCGTTATCGGCGAAGGGATTGTGGCTGGCGGAGATCATCACGCCCAGATCGGCGCGCATCTCCCGCGCGAGCAGGGCAACGGCGGGGGTCGGCAGCGGCCCGGTCATGATCACGTCCATCCCCACGCTGGTGAAGCCGGCGACGAGCGCGGTCTCCATCATGTAACCGGAAAGGCGCGTGTCCTTGCCGATCACCACGCGGTGCTTGTGATCGCCGCGCAGGAAGTGGTGGCCGGCCGCCTGGCCGACCTTCATCGCCGTGGCCGCGGTCAGGACCCCGGCATTGGCGCGGCCCCGGATTCCGTCGGTCCCAAAAAACGTGCGTCCCATGCAATCCCTTGGATTTCTCGGTTTGTCCGTCCATTTGTCATGGCGGTTTGTGCCGCTAATGTCACGAGCACAGGGGGCCGGATGGACGACGCGGGCAATAACGAGACACTTCAGAAAATCGAGCTTCCGGCAGGCTGGACCTTCGCCGCGCTGGTAGCCGGGCTGGCGCTGGGCTGGGCGCTGTCCTCCTCCAGCGCGGCCGGGCCGGTGCTGGCGGTGGCCGGGCCGGTCGGCACGATCTGGCTGCGGGCGCTGCAGATGACGATCATCCCGCTGGTGGCGGCGCTGCTGGTGGCGGGGATCGCGCGCATGGTCGCCACGGCGCGGGCCGGGGCGATGGCGCGGCGCACGCTGCTGACGATCGCCGGGGTGCTGGCGGCCGGCGCGCTGCTGGCGGCGCTGGCGATGCCGCTGCTGCTCGAAATCTTCCCCATACCGGGAACGGCCGAGGCGGCGCTGATGGCGGGCGGGGCCGAGCCGCAGGCGGTGCCCGGGATCGGTGCCTTCTTCGAATCGCTGGTGGCGCCCAATATCATCGCCGCCGCCGCTTCCACGGCGATGCTGCCGCTGATCGTGTTCTTCGTGGCGCTGGCGGTGGCGATCACGCGGCTGCCGGACAGCCAGCGCGATCTGATGCTCAACCTGTTCCAGGCGCTCGGCAATACGATGCTGGTGATCATCGGCTGGGTGCTGTGGCTGGCGCCGCTCGGCGTGTTCGCGCTGGCGATCGGGGTCGGGCTGCGCAGCGGGGGCGGGGCCTTTGCCGCGCTGGGCCATTACATATTGCTCGTCTCCAGCCTCGGCCTGCTGATCCTGCTTGCCGCCTATGGCGTGGCGCTGCTGTTCGCGCGCCGCTCGCCGGCGAAATTCGCCCGCGCGGTGCTGCCGGCGCAGGCGGTGGCGCTGTCCACCCAAAGCTCGCTCGCCAGCCTGCCGGCCATGCTCGGCTCCTGCCGGATGCTCGGCATTCGCGAGACGACTGCCGATTTCGTGCTGCCGCTGGCGGTGGCGATCTTCCGCGCCACCAGCCCGGCGATGAACCTCGCCGTCGCCATCTATGTCGCGAAGCTGACCGGGATCGCGCTTACACCCGCCGCCATCGCCGCCGGAGCGGCGGTGGCGCTGGTGACCACGGTCGGATCGGTCAGCCTGCCGGGCGCGGTCAGCTTCGTCACCTCGATCGGGCCGATCGCGCTGGCGATGGGCGTGCCGGTGGAGCCGCTGGCGCTGCTGGTCGCGGTGGAGATGTTGCCCGACATCATGCGCACGGTGGCGAATGTGACGATGGACGTCGCGGTCACCGCAGCGGTCGATCGCGGAAGCGGAGAAAACGACGAAAGTTGAGAATCTTTCTCAATAGCAGAAGTGAGAATCACTCGCAACTGCAACGCGTGACTGTCGCGTGCGTTGCGTGCATGAACCCCCAGCGATTCTAAGACAGGAAGGATACCTCATGGCGTTCGAACTTATGCCCTTGCCCTATGACAGCGAGGCCCTGGCGCCGGCCATTTCGGCCGAGACGCTGAGCTTCCATCACGGCAAGCATCACAAGGCCTATATCGACAAGACCAACGCCGCGATCGACGGCACCGATCTCGACGGCAAGCCGCTGGAAGAGGTGATCGCGGCCGCCCGCGGCAGCAACCAGGGGCTGTTCAACAATGCGGCGCAGAGCTGGAATCACGGCTTCTACTGGAAGTCGCTCTCGCCCGACGCGCTGGTGCCGACCGACGAGCTGGCCAGCATGATCGACAGCGCCTTCGGCAGCCTCGACGATCTCAAGTCCAAGCTGGCCGATCGCGGCGCGGGGCACTTCGCCAGCGGCTGGGTGTGGCTCGCCGAAAAGGGCGGCTCGCTCTCGATCGAGGAAACCCATGATGGCGACACGCTGGCCGATAGCGGCTTCAACCCGCTGCTGACGATCGACGTGTGGGAACACGCCTATTACCTCGATCACCAGAATGCCCGCCCGAGCTACCTGAAGGCGGTGATCGACGGCCATCTCAACTGGAATTTCGCCGCCGACAACCTGACGCGCGGTTCGGCCTGGACCTATCCGGCCTGATTCCAGCGACAGCGAATTGGGAAAGGCCCGTTCCGCATCTGCGGGGCGGGCCTTTTTCTTTGCGCGAAGGCGGGCGTTGCGGGCTTTCCGGCGCCGATCTCGCGCGTCCGGGGGCGCATGACAGCACAGCAATCTGATAGAAATATTACAATGTAAAAAGTTATAAAATTATTCCAACACGCATCAAATGCGTAATCCCAGCGTCATTATTCGTCCCGAACGGGTGCCCATCTGAATCGGAATGGGTGCGCGGGGGAATGCAATGCGTGATCATCGCGATGCCGCAATGCCTGCAACCGGCTTCTTGACCGGGCGCGACGCCGCCCGGCTTCATGCCCGGCGCAAGGCCGCACCTTCACGGCGCAGATAACAAGAACAGAACGAGGTCTCGCTTCTCCGCCGCGTCGGCGGGGGAGCCAACATCATGCGTGGAGGGGAGATCGCGCGGCGGAACAGGGTCCGCCGCACGCAACTCTGGCAAATTGAGGGCAATTTACATGAACAGCACTATGAACGGCTTGGGCCGTGCCGCACGCTTTATGCTCGGCGGCGCGATCGCCGCGCTCGCCACCGCTCCGGCCTTCGCGCAATCGGAGCAGGACGTTTCCACCGATGTCCAGGCGGTCGAAGGCGATGCGATCGTCGTCACCGGCTATCGCAAGAGCCTGGAGGAAGCGATCGACATCAAGCGCGACACGATCGGCTTTTCCGATTCCATCGTCGCCACCGATGTCGCCGACTTCCCCGAGCAGAACCTGTCCGAAGCGCTGCAGCGCGTTCCCGGCGTCACCATTGAGCGGAACAAGGGTCTCGGCACCCGCGTGAATGTGCGCGGCCTGCCGACCGAATTCACCCATGTCTCGATCAACAACCTCGCTACCGCTTCGGGCTCCGGCGGCCGCGATGTCGAATTCGACATCTTCTCCTCGGAACTGATCCAGACCGTCACCATCCATAAATCGCCGACCGCGGCGGATGAGGAAGGCGGCATCGCCGGTTCGGTTTCCATCCGCACCGCCCGCCCGTTCGATTATTCGGGCCTGCGCCTGGTCGGCTCGGTCGAGGGCGCCTACAATTCGATCTCCGAGAAGGTCGATCCCCAGGCATCCTTCCTTGCCAGCGACACGTTCGGCGATTTCGGCGTGCTCGTCTCGCTGTCCAAGGGCCAGCGCACCAACCGCACCGATTCCAATTCGGGCATCAACTTCCGCCCGATTTCCCGCTGGACCGACAAGGGCAACGACCAGACCACCCAGACGCTCGAAGTGCTCGAACGCGATGCCGGGATCGTGTTCGACGATGTCACCGATCACGACGAGGTCAATCGCGTCGTCTTCCTCGATAAGGTCGGCGACCGCATCTACATGAACGACCAGGACAAGCTGGGTTTCGCCGCGGCGCTGCAATACAAGCCGAGCAGCGATTTCAGCATCTCCTTCGATGCCTTCCTCGGCTCCTATGACGCGACCGAGGACGAATACGACGCGGCCGCCTATTCCGCATCGAGCCGGTCCGCGCTGGGCACGATCCATGAATATGACGACACCACCCTGTCGGATTACGGCATCGTGGTGCTGCGCGACGTGTCCTACACCGCGACCCAGCACGAGTTCCTGAGCAAGGAAACGATCAACGAGACCGATTATCGCCAGTTCGGCGGCGAGATGAACTGGAACACCGGCAATTGGTCGATCGACCTGCTGGGCGGCTATTCGGGCGCGGACAAGACCCGCGACTACGCCAATCTCAAGCATGTCGCCTATGCGCCCTCGCGCACGCGCTACACCGCCAAGGGCGGCGAGACGATTCCGAGCGACGATCCCGATACGATCGACATGTACAATTCGCCGGAATCCTATCTCTTCGAAGCCTATGAGACGACCTACGAGAAGATCTCGGACGACAAATATGCCGGCCAGCTCGACGTAAGTTACGACTTCGCCTCGGTTCCGGTACTCGACCGTTTCGATTTCGGCGTCCGCTTCACCGACAAGACCAAGGTGCGCGATTACGGCGAGGAGAAGATCCAGGGCCCGACCCGCGGGGATTCTTCCTATGTCGGCACGCGCACGCTGGCCGACAGCGAATTGGTGCCGGTGACCGAGATCGTCGGCGGCGGCGATTATCGCCCGCGCGACCTTTCCTGGTCGCAAGTGCCCAACTCCTATGCGCGCGATTTCTTCCGCCCCGATGGCTTCGTTTCGCCGTTCGACGATGGCCAGTTCTACCGGGTCAAGGAACAGACCTGGGCGGGCTATGCGATGCTGGATCTGCGCTTCGACATCGCCCGCATCCCGGTCTTCGTGAATGCCGGTGCGCGCTATGTTCACACCAAGGTGACCTCCTCCGGCTTCCATCAGGTGCAGAACACCGATGGATCGACCAGCTACACGCCGGAGCCGGTGTCGAGCGAAGGCAGCTATGACAAGGTGCTGCCGGCCTTCAACGCCCATGCGGAGCTGACGCCGAACCTGATGCTGCGCGCCGCCGCCTCGCAGACGCTGATCCGTCCGGCGCTGACCGATCTCGCCTACAAGCGGACGGCCAGCTGGAACGATTTCCGCTTCACCGACGGCAATCCGGGCCTCAAGCCGACCTATGCCGATCAGTGGGAAATCGGCCTGGAAGAGTATTTCGGGAATGGCGGTCTGCTCGCGGCGTCCTATTTCTGGAAGGACATCAAGGGCGTGGTCGAGAACAAGCTGACCGGCACCGTGCCCAATGTCACCAAGTACAATGCCAATGGCACGATCGACGGCGTCTATGATTTCGACGTCTATCAGCCGGTCAATGCCGAGGGTTCGTACAAGGTCAGCGGTATCGAGCTGGTCGCGGTGGTGCCGCTGGGCATGGTCGTTTCCGCGCTCGACGGCTTCGGCATCAACGCCAACGCCACCTTCCTCGACAGCTCGCTGACCGGGGAATCGGATCTGGATATCCCGACTTCGCCGGTCGGCCTGGCGGACACGACCTATAACGCGACCGTCTATTACGAGAACGGCCCGTTCCAGGTGCGCCTCTCCTACAATCGCAAGAGCGCTTACGTGGAGTATATCCAGAACAACATGTACCCGGTCTATCGCGATGCCTATGGCCAGTTCGATGCCGCGGCCAGCTATCAGCTCACGCCGAACTTCCGGGTGGAGCTGAAGGGCATCAACATCACCGACGAGCCGACCACCGGCTACACGATGGATCCCTCTTTCCCGACCATGTACGAATTCTCGGGCAGCCGGATCAGCCTCGGCCTGCGCGGCGAATTCTGATCGCAGGGCCGGTTTCGGTCTAACACTGGAAGGCCCTCTCCCGCTCTGCCGGGAGGGGGCTTTTCTTCCTTCAGGCCTCGCGCGCCCTGTGCGCGTGATTGCGCCAGTTGAGCAGATGGGCGCTGGCGACCACCAGCCCGCCGCCCACCGTCAGCACCTGCTCGTCGATCGTGCCGCGAAAGAACAAAGCGGCGCCGATCAGCAGCAAGCCCGCGCTTCCGATCAGCGCCGGGGCGAGCTGGCCGTGATCGGCATAGCCGCGCCAAAGGGCCAGGCCCGTCACCGGCAGCGCCAGCCCGATCAGCAGCGGATGCACCCATTCGTCGCCGGGCAGGACCGACACGAATGCCGGGAGGAAGGCCAGCGCCACCGGCAGGGCGACGCAATGCACCAGGCATAGCGTGGATATCGCCATGCCCCACCGGTCGAGGCGGGACATGGAGCGACGAGGCCCGCCATTGCGCGCAGATTTTCGCATGGCGGGCCCGCCGGTCAGAAGGTGGCGATTTTCACTACGAAGCGCACATTGCGCCCGGGCATCACCACTTCGTCCTTGTTCAGCGCCGCGGCATCGCGCTGCACGTCATTGGTCAGGTTCTGGCCGACGATCGCGAATTCGATATTCGGATTGTTCTCGAACGGACGCCAGGCGATATGCGCATCGAGCGAATAGTAGGACGCGGTCGCCGTGTCATAGGCGCCGAACTTGTCCTGCTTTCCGGCATAGGTCAGCTTGACCCCGCCATCCAGCTGGTCGCCCTGCCAATTGACCCCGCCGCCGATCCGGTAGGGCGGAATGCGTGGCACGTTCGAGCCGTCATCCAGCGTGGCGCGGGTATAATCCGCCAGCACATTGGCCTGCAGCGTGCCTGCCGTCGTGTCGATCAGGTCGAGGCTCGCCTCGCCCTCCAGGCCGCGGAAATGCGCGCCCTGCTGGCGATAGAACAGCTCCTTCAGATCGCCGTCGCCGTCCACGGCACAGGTGCCGTCATCGTCGCACAGCCGCCCGGTCAGGTCGCCATAGATGTAGTGGTGGAACCAGCTGGAATAGATGCTGCCGTCGAAGTGGAACGCGCCGCTGTGGATGCGCAGGCTGCCTTCCAGCGAATTGGCGCGCTCGATGGTGAGATCGGGATCGCCGACCTCGAACGTGCCCGGCCCGTCATGCCCGCCGCGGGCGAACAGTTCGGTCATCACCGGCGCGCGGCCGGTGGTGGAGGCGGTGAGGCCCAGCTTCACCACGGGGCTGACTTCGTAAAGCAGGCCCAGCGCGCCGCTGACCGGCGTATAGCTGGCCTTCGTGTGCATGTCGGAGATCGGCGTGCCCTGCACGTCCACATGTTCCACGCGGCCGCTGGCTTCGAGATGCAGCTTCTCGACCGGCTGCGCATCCACGAACAGATAGCCGGCGACGGTCTCCGTCAGCGTCGGGAACAGGTAAGAGCTGTCCTCGCCCACCGCGGAGAACTTGCGATGGCTGTATTCCATGCCCAGCGCCGCACCTTCGATCGGGCCGAAGGCGTTGGTCAGCAGTTCGGCATGGCCGTCATATTCGTTGTTCTTGAAGGTCGTGGCGATCTCGCCATCCTCGATTTCGGAATGCTGGTAATCGGAATAGCTGCCATCGAGCTTCAAGGTCTTGAGCAGGCCGGAACCGAGGCCGAATTCCGAACGGGTCATCACCTTCGTCTGTTTCATGTCGAGATAGGATTCCTCGTTGGGAATGCCGTATTTCGCATTGTACTGGGTGACGGCCGCGCCGACATGGCTGTCGTCCCCGAAGAAGTAGGATCCGCCCAGCGCTTCGCCATGGCCGCGGAAGAAGCTGTTATCCAGCTTGCCCAGCGGCGTGTCGTAATCGTCCGCATCGCGGTCGAAGCCGTCGGCATGGATGGCGAGATTGCCGACCGAGACATCGGCCAGCGCCGAGCCCTGCCAGGTGTTGGACACCGTGTCGTAACTGCCGGTGAGTTCGCCGGAGAAGGGCTTGTCGGACAGCGCCATCGGCACGCGGTTGTTGATCGCATTGACCACGCCGCCGATCGCCTGGCTGCCGTAACGCAGCGTGCCCGCGCCGCGCACCACTTCGATGCTGCGCGCGGCAAGTGGATCGATCGGGACTCCGTGATCGGGGCCGATATCGGAAACGTCGGAGCTGCTGGTGCCGTTCTCGAGGATTTTCACGCGCGTCGCATCCATGCCGCGAATGATCGGGCGGCTGGCCCCGGCGGCGAAGCCGGTCCCGGCGATGCCGGGCACGTTGGAAAGCGCATCGGCCAGGTTGGAACCGCCGGTGCGCAGGATATCCTCGCTGTCGACATGGGCGGTGATGGCCGGGGTATCGTCCTGGTTATGGGCGATGGGGGAGGCGGTGACGATGATGACGGGCACGTCGCCCGGGGAATTGCCGGGCGCTTCGGCCGCATCGGCCCATGCAGCGGTGGGAATCAGCGAGGACACGGCCGCGCCGAGAAGAAATGCGTGTCGCATTGGGGTACTCCAAAAAAGCTGGGTTGGCGGATGCGCGCGGCGCGGAATCCGCCGATGCCGGGGCGCGGAAGATGCGCCGCCGGACGGTTTCTAGGGTTCAGCTGTGGAGCGGGCGTGGAGGGGCGCGGCTGCGCCAGTCATGCGAGCGCTGCCGGAAGGCATCGCGCAGGATTTCCGGCACCGGCAGCCAGAAGACCGGCAGCAGGAGCAGCGTGAAATCGACCGGAGGCGGCGGGAGGTAGAGCCCGGCAAAGGCCAGTTCGTGGCAGAGCGGGCAATCGCCCGTCGTGTCCGAACTGCCCGAACGCTTGCCGTGATTGCCGTCCTGGGAAACGGCGGCTGGGGCGATGGCCGGGGCCTCGATTGCCGGCGCGTTGCGATCGATCTGGTGGAAATGCCCGGGCAGGACGATGCTCTGCCAGCAGAGGGCGGCAAGCGCGGCAAACAGGACGAGCGCCTTGCGCATCTCCCGATCCAATCGCTGCAACTGCCGGAATTCCCTCAACATATCGCTCCGCTGCGCTGCCGGCCGAGCGCGTGAATCCATGGCCGACGATGCAGCTGGCGCTGCAATGCAGCAGCAGATATGTTATAAAATTACATATGACAAGTCATGACAACGGATGGCTCAACCGTCGAGCTTCTCCGTGGGCACCGCATCCTCGCGCTTTTCGGGGCGGATATAGATCGAGGAAAGCTCGGGAATCTCGGCCTTCAGTTCATGCTCCAGCTCTTCGATCAGGCGCTCGCCATCGCCCATGCTGACATGGTCGGCAATGTCCGCGCTGATCGCCACGAACACGCGCTGCGGTGCGGTATGGATCGTGCGGACATGGTTCACATGCGTGACCCAACCTTTCGCCGCCACCAGTGCGCGGACCTTTTCGATCACCCGCATATCGGCGCGCTCGCCGATCAGCAGCCCCTTGGCCTCGCGCGCGAGCAGCACGGCGACCATGGCGAGGATGATGCCGATCACCATCGAGGCGACGCCGTCCAGCCGCGGTGCGTTGAAATGATGGCTTGCCCATACACCCGTGGCAGCGACGATCAGCCCGGCCAGCGCCGCCGAATCCTCGAACACGACGATGAACACCGAAGGGTCCTTCGATTCCCGCACCGCTTCCCACCAGCTGGCATCGCCCTTGGACTCGGCGAATTCGCGCACGGCGATCAGCCAGGATCCGCCTTCGAGCAGGAAGGCCGCGGCCAGCACCACGTAATTGACCGTGGGATCGTGCAGCTCCTCGGGTGTCACATAATGCAGATAGCCCTCATAGAAGGAGAGGCCGGCGCCCACGGCGAAGATCAGTATCGCCACCACGAAGGCCCAGAAATAGAGCTCGCGGCCATAGCCGAACGGATGCTGTTCGTCGGGCGGATGGTCGGCGCGATGCTCGCCATAAAGCAAGAGCACCTGGTTGAGGCTGTCCACCACCGAGTGGAAGCCTTCCGACAGCATGGAGGAGGAGCCGGTGATGCCCGCGGCGATGAACTTGGCCACGGCGATGCCCAGATTGGCGGTCAGCGCCCCGAACAGGACGAGGTTCGCGCGGACATATTGGAAAAGGCTCATCGCGCTGCCTTAGCGCAGTTGCCGCCGGTTGGAGAGACGAATTGCGCCGGCCGGCGGATCGTCAGCTTACCGGCCACTCGCAGGGCACCGGCATCTTCGCCCGCTCGATCACGGCATGGCCGGCGGCTTCCGCCTCGGCATAGAGCTTTTCCTCGTCGATCAGCGTGGAGCGGTAATTGTCCACCACGCGCCGGCCATCCACCCACACGCTGTGCACGCCGCGCCCGTCGGCCGAATAGATCAGCTGGTTCACCGCGTTGAACAGCGGCCGCCATTCGGGCCGGTCGCGGTCATGCAGCACGAAATCGGCCTTCATGCCGGGTGCGAGCGCGCCGATGGATTGGCCGAGCTGCGCGCCGCGCGCGCCGTTCACCGTGCCCATTTCGAGCACGCGATAGGAGGAGAACAGGCTGGTATCGCGCCGGGCATCCTTGAACAGGCCGGCGGTGACGAACATCGCCCGCATCATGTCCGCCGCATTGCCATTATTGTTGCCGTCGGTGCCGAGCTGGAGATTTACGCCGGTCGCCGCCATTTCCGGGAAGCTGCCCGCGGCGGTCGCGCCATAGCCGCCCTTCATCGCCGTCATCGGGCAATGGGTGACGCTGGCCCCGCTTTCGGCGAGCAGCATCACCTCCTCCTTGTCGAGATGCACGGCATGGGTCAGCGAGAGATGCGGGCCGAGCGCGCCTATATCGGCGAGGTGGGCGATGGCGCGGCGGCCGGTGGTTTCCAGATAATAGTCCGGGTCGGCCGGGTCCGCGCTCATATGCGCGGTGATGCCGGTGCCGCGTTCCTTCGCCAGCTCGGTCGCCGCGCGCCACAGATCGTCGGTCGCGGTGTTGTGGCCGACGAGGCAGGGCCATGCGGCGAGCAGCGGATCGCCCGTGGTGGGCCAGGCATCCTGCTGCGCTTCCATGCGGGCGATGGCATCGGCGGTCAGCGCTGCCTGATCGTCATCGGGGGCGAAGGCGCGGTCCTGCAGCCATTGGCCGAGCCGACCGCGAATGCCGGTTTCGGCCAGCGCTTCCATCACCGCGCCGATATCGAGGATGGTGCCCGCCTCGATGAAGCAGGTCGTCCCCGTGCGCAGCATTTCCAGCGCGGCGAGCTTGGCCGAAACCTGCTCCTCCGCCGGGGTCTGCGCCATATAGGTCGGGATCAGCCATTCGAAGACATTGGTCCGCCAATCCGTATTGTCGGGCACATAGCCGCGCGTAATCGGCTCCCCGGTGATGTGGATATGGCAATTGACGAAGCCGGGCGTCACCACGAAGCGATCGCGCCCGTCGATCGTCTCGCGCGCGGTCACGGCGCGTTCGATCTCTTCGGAGGGGCCGACCGCGACGATCCTGTCCCCGGCGATGGCGATGGCCCCGTCGCGGAAGATGCGCCGCTCGGCATCCATCGTCACGATCCAGGCGTTCCTGACCAGCAGGTCGGCGGATAGCGGGGCCTCCGTCACGCGGCGTAACTCGCGCGGGCCATCTGGTCGATATGTTCGGCGACGGTGAGGCCGGGCTCGGGTTCACCGGTATTCTCGGCGCGGCAGGTTGGGGCCACGGCCATGCGATACCAGGCTTCGAGTTCGAAGAACGTCGCCACCGAATAGCGCGCCTGGTCGGGTGCGCCGTTGCGCACGCGGTGCAGATTGGCCTGGTAGATGCCGCCGGTGAAGCGCTCCATCATCTGGCCGATATTGATCACGAAGGTTCCCGGGATCGGCGTGGCGAGGATCCATTCGCCATCGGCATTGCGCACTTCCAGCCCGGCCAACCCATCCTGCAATAATATGGTGATCGAACCCCAATCCGTATGCGCGCCCGCGCCGAGCATGTTGTCCGGCGCATCGGCTGGCTGCGGCGGATAGCGCAGCAGGCGCACGCCGCATTGCGGCTCGCCCAGCCCGTCGGCGAAATAATCGTAATCGAGCTCGACCGAGCAGGCGAGCAGGCCCATCAGGTGCCTGCCGAGCCGGATCGTCTCCGCCTGATAGGCTTCCATCTGCTCGCGGAAGCCGGGCAGGCCTTCGGGCCACATGTTCGGCCCCTGTCCCGGCACGCCCTGCAACACCAGCGGATGATCCGGCGGCAGGTCGCGGGCGATGGCGAAGCTTTCCTTGTAGTCGGCGGCGGACCCGGCATCGAGCGTTTGCGCGCCGGTGCCCTCATAGCCGCGCCAATGCGGCGACTTGCTGACATGCACGGCTCGCTTGGCTTCTTCCGGCAAGGCGAAGAAGCGCCGCGCGGCCTCGACCTGCGCTTCCACCAGATCGCCCGGCACGCCGTGGCCGGATACATAGAAGAAGCCGGTCTCGCGGCAGGCACGGTGGATGGCGGCGGCGGCTTCCTCGCGCGCCGAGCCCGTCTCGAAACTGCCGGCAAGGTCGATCACCGGGATATGGGTGGCCGCGCGGGGCGGGGTGTAGGGGATCATGGCGCGACCGCCGCGGCCAGCCGCAGGGCATTGCCTTCGGGATCGCGCACCACCGCCAGGAACTGGCCGAATGTCGTCTCGAAGCCGGGCTTCACCAATGTGCCGCCCGCCGCCACGGCCTTCTCCACCGCCGGAGCGACATCGTCCGGCGTGCCGACATCGAAGGTGATGATGCCGCGCAGCCCGGTGGGGTTCGCTTGTTCGGGCATGTCGAGATTGGCATAGGCGGCCTGCGCGGCGAAGCCGATCTTCGCGCCGCCGGCCTGCACTTCGCGGTAGAATTCGGAGCGCGAGGATTCGATCTCCTCCAGCCCCAGCGCGACGTAGAAATCCGCCATCCGGTCCACATCGCGGGTGAAGAAGGTGGTGTAGGTAAGCTGCATGCGATCCGGCCCCGTCCAACTGCCTGCCTATCGGCATCAGCATGCTGGACCAGGGCGGCGTGGCTTTCTTGATCGCCCGCGAATGTTCTGTTGGCGCTTCCATGCGCCGGGCAGCAAGATTTGCGGGCCTGCCCGCCAAGAAGCCGATGGCCGGGCTTCCTAAGCTGCCGGGCGAAGCTTCAGGAGCCGCCCGCGCCGTGACCTACAGCCAGATCGAGATCGCCCCGCTCACGCCGCATATGGGGGCGGAGATTTCCGGCCTCGATCTGCGCGCGCCCGTGCCGGAGGCGGCGGCCGAGGAATTGCGCCGCGCGCTGGCGGAATACCTGGTGATCTTCTTCCGCGACCAGCCGGTGGATTTCGAAGCGCATAAGGCGCTGGCGCGGCTGTTCGGGGAGATCCATGTCGCGCCCGCCTCCGCCGCATGGACCGTGCCGGGCCATCCCGAAGTGACGCGCATCCATGCCGATGCGGATTCGAAATATGTCGCCGGGGAAGACTGGCATTCGGACATGACCTGCGACCCGGAGCCGCCGCTCGGCTCCGCGCTCTATATGCATGAGGTCCCACCCTCAGGCGGGGATACGGCCTTCGCCAATATGTTCGCCGCTTACGAGGCGCTGTCGGACCGGATGAAGGCGCATCTGGAGGGGCTGACCGCCACCCATGACGCGGCGCGCGTGTTCGGCGCGATCGCTCCGGCGGGCACGCAGTTCAACGTCTCGCAGCACCCGGTGATCCGCACCCATCCGGTGTCGGGCCGCAAGGCGATCTTCGTCAACAAGCAGTTCACCGCGCGGATCGACGGACTGCCCAAGGATGAGAGCGATGCGCTGCTCGCTTTTCTGGTGGCGCATATGCAGAAGCCGGAATTCCAGTGCCGCTTTCGCTGGCAGCCGCATTCGATCGCCTTCTGGGACAACCGCTCGGTCCAGCATTCGGCGATCTGGGACTACTTCCCGCAGACCCGGTCCGGCTACCGCGTCACGGTGAAGGGGGACAGGCCCTTCTGACCTGGGTCGTCAGACCAGTTCGGCCACGCGGTGGTCCGTATCGGCGCCCACGGCGGCGCTGTTGATCTCCACCCGGTCGCGCCCGCGCCGCTTGGCGGAATAGAGCGCTTCGTCCGCCAGGCGGTAGAGGCTGCGGAAATCGTCCACCTGCGCGCCTTCGGCCACGCCGATGCTGACCGTCACATGCACGCCGAAGATCGCCGAGCTGTGGTCGCAGGCGGCGATTTCCTTGCGCACCGTATCGGCGAAGCGGGCCAGTGCCGGACGCGGAAGGCCGGAGACCATCATCGCGAATTCCTCGCCGCCGATCCGGGCGACCGCGCAGGAGGCGTCCTCCCACTGGATGATCCGGCTGGCGATATTGGCCAGAACGCTGTCCCCCGCATCGTGGCCGTGCACGTCGTTGATGCGCTTGAACAGGTCGACGTCGATCAGCAGCAGCGCGACCGGCTTGTCCTCGGCCCGCGCCTGTTCGAACATCGCGCTGACCGTTTCGATGAAGCCACGCCGGTTGCGCAGGCCGGTCAGCGGATCGCGCCGCGCCAGCTCATGCGCCTGCGCCTCGGCGCTCAGCGCCATGTCGCGTTCGACGCGCAGCCGCGAATAGCCGAGCGAGACCGCGACCGAGATCCACAGCGTCTGCCAGGCCGCCGCGCATAGCACGAGCAGGTAGGAGCCGCCGCCCCACAGCCAGTGATCGGTATCGATGAACTCGGTCGAGGCGAGGACCAGCATCGGCAGGGACCATGCGCCGGCGAAACTGCGCGCCTCGCGGCTGCCCCGGCGCCAGGCTATGCCGAGGGCGACGGCCACGGCGAGCAGGTCGGCGAGGATCATGATGCCCAGAATGTCTGCCAGCGCGACGATCGGGCCGCTGCGCATCAGCGCCAGCGGAATGCCGAACAGGCCGATCGCCCCGCCAAGGGCAAGCGTCCCCATCCTCAGCCGCTGGGGCACCAGCCCATCGTCGAGCGCGGTGACCGCGCTGACCGTGGCGAGCGTCACCGCGAGACAGGCGAGTGCGGTGCAGATCTGCGCGGACATTACCCCGGCCATGCCGGGCAGGACGAACAGGTTGAGCTGCCCCCAGATCGCGCCCCACACCACCATGCAGGCCGCCCAGGCGCTCAGCCATGCGGGGAACTGCCGTCGCGCGGCGAGGGCGAAGAAAGCGTTATAGACGCCGCCGATCACCAGCAGCGTCAGCGCCGCGCCGATGGTGACGGCAAGGGCCGTGGATTGCAGGCTGCTGTCGTCGCGTGTCATCAGCCGCATGCTGAGCAGGTCGGTGCTCGCCAGCCGGTCGAAGCGCAGGGTCACCGCGGTAAGCCGCGCCTCGCGGGCGGGGGCGTTGAACACGATCTGGCCGCCGATGCTGGCATGCGGGCCGAAGCTGCCGCTGCGCACCCGGTGCCGGTCGACCGTGCCGTCGGCATAGGAAAAGACCACCCGCAGGCTGTCGAAGCGGGTGTTGCGGATCGCCAGCACCACGCCGTCATCCGAGGGGTCGAGTTCACCCGGGTCGATCCGGAACCACAGGCTGGCATGCTGGTAATCTTCCGGCTCGCCGCTGCAGGTGAAGCTCTTTGGCATCGCATCGCCGGCGTCGAGCGGTGTGACGGCATGGCATAGCGGCTGTTCGAGCCAGCGCTCCTTCGCCGCGGCCGGCGCGGTCCAGGCAAGGCACAGCAAGGCTGCGAACAGCACGGCCAATCCCGGAATACATGAGGAGAATCGAAGGCGTAAGCTCATGATGTTGCGCGGATTGGCACAATCAGGCCTTCGATATCGTTACTGCGGCGGTCATATCTGGACAATAATGTCCCTTGCGCTGCCGATAGCGGATTACCGCGCCAGCGCCAGCCTTCAATCCGCTTCGTCGAGCTCCAGCGCGTCGTTGGAAAAGAGCGGTTCGCCGAAGATGAAGCCCACCAGGTTGGGGTGGCCGAGATGGTCGGCCAGCGCGGTGATGGTGAGCAGGATCGGCACCGAGAGCAGGGCCCCGGTGACGCCCCAGATCCAGCTGAAATAGCTGAGTGCGAGCAGGATCAGCACCGGGTTCATGGTGAAGCGGGCGCCGAGGATGGCCGGGGTCACGATATTCGATTCCACTGTATGCAGCCCGAAATAGGCCGCTGCGGGCACCAGGCCGACCAGCGGCGTATCCGCCGTGCCGAGGCCGAACAGCACCAGCAGGCCGAGCATGGTCAGCGGCCCGATATAGGGCAGGAAATTGAGCATGGCGGCGAGCCCGCCCCACATGATCGGCGCGCCGAGGCCGAGCGCCCAGGCGCCGAAGGCGACGATCACGCCGACGCACAGGTTTATGAGGCCGACGGTCAGGATATAGGCCGCCACCCGGTCCTGCACAGCGCGCATCACGCGCGCCGCCTTCAGGCTGGCGCCGAAATGCTGGCGGTCGAGCAGCAGGCGGCGGCGCAGCCGCACCCGCGCCTCGATCATGAAGAAGGCCATCAGGAAGGTCAGCAGCACTTCCAGCACCACGCTTGGCGTGGCGAGGGCGAGCTGCTGCAGCACGGTGGGGCCTGCCAGAACGACCTGCGGATCTTCCTCCGCGCCGACGAGGTCGGTGATCTGCTCGTTAAGCCGGGTCAGCCACGAGAGGTTGCCCTGCAAATGGCTGAAATGCTCGCCGATCCGGTCGATCATCGCCGGCACTTCGTCGAGCATGGAAACCGCCGGGCTCAGCACGGCGGTGAGCGCGAGCGCGACCACGCCGAGAAAGACCAGCAGCGCCAGGAAGGAGGCGATGAAATTGGGCAGGCCGAACTGGGCAAGCTTGTCGGCCAGCGGCGAAAGCACGATCGTCAGCACGATCGCGGTGACCAGCGGCAGGAACACCACCGATCCGATCGAGAGGACGAAGGGCAGAGCCAGGAACAGGCCGATGGAAAGCAGCACCACCAGCGCGGAAATCAGCCGCAATTCCTGCGCGGCGAAAGCCATGGTCCGCCGGGGCCGCTCATTCGGCTGCGGATCGGGCTGCGCGCCCTGATCGACATTCGACAAGGCACCGGGATCCGGGCCGGACGGTTCGCGGCTGGTGGTGTCGGCTTGGGAACTCATGCGACGGCCCGGCTCCCCGAAGATCGGATGGCGCCAATTCTGGCGCTTCGTGCGGGACCGATCAAGCGCGGCCTACTGTGTCGGGGTCGTCTGTCCCCGGCCGGCTGCGACTTCGTCGAGCTCTTCGAGGATTGCGCGATGCGCGGCGGGATCGTCGATCGAACGGTCGGGGATGGATCCTTCCTCGATCATGCTGGCCAAAGCGGCGCGGGCGCGGCCCACGCGGCTCTTGATCGTGCCCACGGCGCAGCCGCAGATTTCGGCCGCCTCTTCGTAGGAGAAGCCGCCCGCGCCGACCAGCAGCAGCGCTTCGCGCCGTTCCGGCGGCAGCGTCAGCAATGCGCGGTGCATGTCGGACAGGTGGATCGGTTCCTCCTGCCCGGCGGGCGCGGTCAGGATGCGTTCGGCGGCGGTCTCGTCATATTCGCCGCGGAAGCGGTTGCGCCGCATATCGGTGAGATAGGCGTTACGCAGGATGACGAAGGTCCAGGCGCGCATGGAGGTGCCGGGCTCGAACCGGTCCTGCGCGGCCCATGCCTTCAGCAGCGTTTCCTGCACGAGATCGTCGGCCATGTCGGGCCGGCCGCACAGGCCGCGGGCGAAGGCGCGCAGATGCGGCACCACTTCGGTGAGCTCGCGCTTGAAGGCGCGCTTCTCTTCCGGGGTGCGTTCCGGATATTTCCGTTCGGGTTTCTTCTCGCTCATCGATTATCGTCGTCGAGCTTGGACAGCAGGTCTTTGAAGCTGTCGGGAATAGGTTCGTCCACCACCGAATCGTAGAGCTGCTTCAAGCCCTTGGCCCATTCGGGCTGTGCGTCTTTCTTGGGGGTGCCGTCGCGCTTTTGCGGCTGTGCGTTCTTTTCGTCGCCTGTCATGGATAAAGCGTTTGCCCACTCCCGTTCGGTTCGTCCACCGCCTGCGTGCCGATTGCGCAATGTTGCATCCCTGCACCGGCGCAGCGTTGTGGTGGTCAGGGAGTGGAACGAAAGCCGCGCGATCCGGTTCCCCAACATGAGCGGTTAACGCGGCTGACATCTGCCGGTAACGTGCCGATCCGCCGTAATGCGGATATGGGACGGCTGGGTGGCACCGGCGGGGAGTATAAGTGGCACAGGGATCCGGCAATCGCAGCAGGACCAAGCGGTGGCTGGTACGCTATCCACGGGCGCTCCCGGCATCGATCTTCCTGCTGGTGGCGGCGATCACCGTGCTCAGCGTGTTCGCCATCGAACGCGGCGTGGACCAGCGCATATCCGTGCAGATGCGCAGCCGGGCGATGGCGATCGCTTCCGCGCTGGAACGGCGCGCGAATGCCAGCAGCGCCTATCTGCGCGCCGGCGCGGCCTTGCTGGCGACATTGGACGATGTGCCGGCCACGCGCTTCCGCCGCTTCGTCAGCGAGTTGCGGCTCGATGCCGATTATCGCGGCGCGGAAGGCATCGGCTGGGCACGGGTGGTCTATCCCGACCAGGTGGACGCCTTCGATGCGCAAATGGCGGAGGAGGCGCCGGGCCGCGTGACGCTCTATCCGCGGCCCGACGGGGCGCAGCCCTATTCCGTGCCGGTGACCTATCTGCAGCCCGATACCGAGCGCAATCGCCGCGCGCTGGGCTTCGACATGTTCTCCGAGCCCGTGCGGCGCGCGGCGATGATCGAGGCGGAGCGGACCGCGCGGCCCACCGCCAGCGGCAAGGTCGTGCTGCAGCAGGAAGGATCGGGCGAAGCGCCCGGCTTCCTGATCTACATGCCGGTGTTCGAGCCTGCCCCCGGCGGGCGGCGGCTGCGCGGCTATATCTACAGCCCGTTCAATGCGGAGGATTTCCTCGCCTCGGCGCTGGAGCTGGAGGATGCCGGCGATTTCGGCGTCCGCGTCTATTCCGGCTCGCCGAGCCCGGACCACCTGCTCGCGAGTCTCGACGGCGACGGGCAGGACGAGATGCGCGCGGTGGAGCGGGTCTCCATCGCCAACAGCCCGTGGGTGCTGGAAGTGGATTCGGCTGGTACGGAGGGGCTCTCCGGCCTCTCCATCGTCACGCTGGTCTTCGGCCTGCTGGTGGCCAGCCTGCTGATGCTGCTGGTGCGGATGCTGACCCAGCAGGCGCTGGAGGACGAGGCGCAGCTTCACTGGTTCGAGGAACAGGCATCGATCCGCAATTCGCTGACCCGCGAGCTCAATCACCGGGTCAAGAACACGCTGGCCAATGTGCTCTCCATCATCGCGCTCACCCGGCGGCGGGCGGATGATCTCGATCAGTTCGCCACCGCGCTGGACGGGCGCATCCGCGCGCTTTCGGCCACGCATGACCTGCTGACCAAGTCCGACTGGGGCACCACGCCGATCCGTTCGGTGGTGGAGGCCGAGCTCAAGCCCTATGCCTATGCCGCCGATCACGAGATCGATTTGCAGGGTCCGGAGATCGAGCTGGCGCCCAATGACGCGCTCTCGCTGGGGCTGGCGATGCACGAGCTGGCTACCAATGCCGCGAAATATGGCGCGCTCAGCAAGCCGGGCGGGAAAGTCTCCGTGCATTGGAAACTGACCACGGATTCGCTGGTGCGGATCGAATGGCAGGAAAGCGGCGGCCCGCCCGTGCCGCAGGAGCGCAATCGCGGCTTCGGCACCGACCTGATCGAACGCATCGTCGCGCATGAGCTGGACAATCCGGTGGAGCTGCATTTCGACCCCGGTGGCGTGCGCTGCGTAATGGCGATCCCGGTGCGCCGGCCCACGGAATTCGCCATGCGCGCGGGCAAGGCCGCCGCCCTGCGCGACACGCCGCCGCCGGCACCGGGAAGCTAGCCATTCGCGCATCCGCGCCGGCGCGATCCTGCCTGAATGCTGGACGCACTATATCCCAATATATACAGCGAGCTGCATGAATCGCCTGTTCTCCCGGAAGCTGGGCCTGTTGCTGCTGGCCCTGATCGCACCCCTGCTTGCCGCCTGTTCGGGCGGAGCGGACAATACCAAGGGCCCGGTCGTGCTCGCGGCCTCTAGCCTGCAGGAGGCGATCAGCGATGCGGCCGATGCCTGGGCGGCGCAGGGCCATCCGGCGCCCTCGCTGTCCTTCGCCGCCTCCTCCGCGCTGGCGCGGCAGATCGAAGGCGGCGCGCCGGCCGATCTCTATCTCTCGGCCGATGAGGACTGGATGGACCATCTGCAGCAGGCCGGGCTGATCAGGCCGGAAACGCGCAGCGACCTGCTGACCAACAGCCTGGTGCTGATCGCTCCCAAGGGCAGCGAGCCGCCGCCCGCGCCGGACGGCGCGCCGCAGCGGATCGCGCTGGCCGATCCCGAGGCGGTGCCCGCCGGGCGCTATGCCAAGGCGGCGCTGGAGAATCTCGGCGAATGGCAGGCGGTCGAGCCGGGCGTGGTCCCGGCGGAGAATGTCCGCGCGGCGCTGGCGCTGGTGGAGCGGGGCGAAGTGCCGCTGGGCATCGTCTATGCGACCGATGCGATGGCATCGGACAAGGTCGAGATCCGCCGCCGCTTTCCCGAGGAAAGCCATCCGCCGATCCGCTATCCGGTGGCGATACTGGCCAGCTCGACCAGCCCCGACGCGCAGGCCTTCCTCGATTTCCTGCATACGCCGGAGGCGCAGGAGATCTTCGCGGCGCGCGGGTTCGGCAGCGCCGAATGAGCGGCTGGCTGACCCCGGCCGAATGGACGGTCATCCTCCTCTCGCTGAAGGTCAGCCTCGTCGCCGTCGCGGTCACCCTGCCGCTTGCCTATGCCCTGGCCTGGCTGCTCGCGCGGCGGCGCTTTCCCGGCCGGCTGCTGCTCGATGCGCTGGTGCATCTGCCGCTGGTCCTGCCGCCGGTGGTGACCGGCTGGCTGCTGCTGCTGGCCTTCGGCCGCGCCGGGCCGCTGGGGAGCTGGCTCTACGAGCAGTTCGGCGTGACGCTGGTGTTCCGCTGGACCGGCGCGGCGCTGGCGGCGGCGGTGATGGCGCTGCCGCTGATGGTGCGGGCGATGCGGCTTTCGATCGAAGCGGTGGACCGGCGGCTGATCGAAGCCTCGCGCACGCTCGGCGCCTCGCCCTGGCGCGCTTTCCTGACGATCACCCTGCCGCTCTCCGCGCCCGGCGTCGCTGCCGGGATGATGCTCGGCTTCGCCCGCTCGCTCGGCGAATTCGGCGCGACCATCACTTTCGCATCCAACATCGCCGGTGAAACCCGCACGCTGCCGCTGGCGATCTATACCGGGCTGCAACTGCCCGGCGCCGAAGCGCAGGTGGCGCGGCTGGCGCTGATCTCGGTCGTGCTGTCGGTCGGCGCGCTGATCCTCTCTGAAATCCTCGTGCGCCGCTCGGCCGGGAGCCGCGCCCATGTTCTTTGAGATCGCCTTTCGGCGGCAATTGGGCGAGCGGGAGATCGCGCTCGATTTCCAGTCCGATGCCCGGCTGACCGCGCTGACCGGGCCCTCCGGCGTGGGCAAGACAACCACACTCAATTGCATAGCCGGTCTGGTGCGTCCGCAGTCCGGGCGCATTGCCGTTGCAAATTACGTCCTGTTCGACAGCGAAAAGGGCATCGACCTGCCGCCGGAACAGCGCCGCGCGGGCTATGTCTTTCAGGACGGAAGGCTGTTCCCGCATCTGAAAGTGGCCGCCAATCTCGCTTATGGTGAGAAGTTTGCTCCGCCCGCTGACCGCTGGATAACGAGCGCGGAAGTTACCGAATTTCTTGGTATTTCCCACCTGCTCAACCGCTGGCCGGCAACGCTTTCCGGCGGCGAGATGCGCCGCGTCGCGATCGGCCGGGCCCTGCTCGCCGCGCCGCGCTTCCTGCTGCTGGACGAACCGCTCAGCTCGCTCGACGCCGCGCGGGCCGAGGATTTGCAGCGCCTGATCGAGCGCATCCGCGACGAATTGGCGATTCCGATCCTGCTCGTCAGCCACAGCCGCGCCGAAGTGGAGCGGCTGGCCGGGCAGGTCGTCACGATGGGCTGACCATTGCCCCGCCTCGCGGCGGAGAGTGATCGGTCCGGTGCCGGCTTACTGCTGTTCCGCGGGTGCCGGAGCGGCCGGCGGACGCGGGCCCCACTGCGTGGTGACCGGTTCGCCCTTCAGTTCCTGGAAGGCGACGTTGAGGCCGATCAGCGCGCGCGATTTCGGCGTGCCGCCATATTCGAGGCCTTTCAGCAGCTTGTCGCCGAGGAACACGGTGAAGCTCGGATTGCGTTCCAGCGCGGCGAGCGCCTGTTCCGGCGTGCCGTCCCGCGCCAGCGTCTGCCGGGCGATGTCGACCAGCGCGCGGTGGAAGGAGACATAGGAGCGGAACTCCGCCCAGCTACGCACCTGGCCGTGGCCCTCGATCACCTTGTCCACGCCCTTGATCGTGTCCTGCGCCTCGCTCAGCGTGACCGGCGTCGCCAGCATGCTGCCGCCCGATGCCGGGTCGATCAGCGGCGCCATGTACCAGGCCATGATGTCGCCCGCGGCCATCGTCCGCTCGGCCGGGAAGACCACGAAAGCGTCGCCATTGGTGTGGCCGGCGCCGAAATAATAGAGGTCGATCTCGTCGCTGCCTTCGCCGACGGTCATCTTGTCCTTGAAGCTCTTGTCAGGCGCGCGGACATTCGGAAGGTCTTCCATGCGCTTGGCCGAATTGGCCTGCGCGATCACTTCCATATGGCCCGCGAGATTCTCGATCTCGGTATTGCTGCCGACATGGTCGGGATGGGAATGGGTGTTGACGATCATCGTCACCGGCTTGTCGGTGACCTTCTTGACCTCGTCGAGAATGGCCTGGCCGTTGCCGGGAAGCTTGGTGTCGACCAGCGTCACCCCGTCGCTGCGGACGAACACCACCGTGTTCCCGCCCGCGCCGAAGATCTTGTAAACATTGTCGGAAACCTGCTCGATGGGTTCGATGCCGGGGAGGCCGCCCTGGGCGGAGACGCCCGCCGCCGTCAACCCGGCAACCACGATCGACCCCAGAATCGCGATACGCTTCATCATCAGACTCCCCAAAACACCCTCTCCGCGAACCAGTATGCCCCCGCCGCGATGACCACGATCGATCCGCCCGTCGCAATCGCCCGCCCGGCTTTAGCGCTGCGATGGCGGATTGCCGCCAGCAGGCTCGCCACGACCAGCACCACTGCGAGTTGCCCCAGTTCTACCCCGACATTAAACGAAAACAGCGACCAGCCAAGGGCTTCTTGAGGAAGTCCGAATTCCTTGAGGACGCTCGCGAAGCCGAATCCGTGGATCAGGCCGAAGGCGCCGGCGGCATAGGCGCGCAAATCGCGGCCTTCTCCCTTGCGTTGCAGCAGGTTGTCCACCCCGACCACAACGATGCTGAGCGCTATGGCCGGTTCCACCAGGCGTGCCGGTGCATTGACGATGTCCAAAGCCGCGAGCGACAGGGTGATGCTGTGGCCGATGGTGAAAGAGGTCACGATCGTCACCAGCTTGCGCCATCCGCCGCCCAGCAGGAGCAGGCCGAACAGGAACAGCAAATGGTCCGGCCCGATCAGGATATGGTGGATGCCCGAGGGGATGAAGGTGCCCATCACCGCCAGCGCGCCCTCGCTCGTTCCGCGATAATAAGTGCGCGGATCGCTGCCCTGGCCGAAGATCCATTGCTGGGTCAGCCGGCCGCCATCGTAGATATTGACGAAGGTCTGGTGCTGCGGATCGTATGGGAACAGGTCGGTATCGAGCGTCATAGAGCCGGGCGGCTTGCCGGCGATGCCGAAAGCCAGCCGCACCGCGTCGTCGGCCGGCCGGCTGGCCACGCCGCACCATTCGATCGGCCCTTCGATCCCGCCCTGCGCCATTCGCGCGGCCAGCAATTGCTCGATCTCGGGCCGATGCGCGCGTAGCACCTCGGGATCGAGCAATTGCCGGGGGTCCGCGATCCCCAGATCATGCGCCCCGTCGATGATGTGGAAGGTCACCTGCCCGTCAATCACATTATCATGCAGTTCGAGGTCGATATAGCTGAACGGGGACGGGTGCGCCCAAGCCGCGGCGGCGCATAGCAGCAGCGCCAGGCCGGAGAGCCAGCGGGCGGCTTTGATGGTTGCGGCGATAAGCGAGAATTGCCGCAGGCCTGGCTCGAACACGTAACCCCGTTCCCCCAAGGGGCGGCCGGTCCGTGCCTGCTCGCCCGAAGATTCGCCCCCGCTCTAAGGCGATTTTCGCGGGGACTGAACCCTCGGGCGGCTTTTCTCCCGGGACGGAAGGCGGCCGGCCTTATTCGAGTAGGTCGCTGCGCAGCTGGTCTAGATCGCTCTCGGTCAGGCCGAGCTCCTGTTCGAGATAGCCTTCGGTGCCGCCATATTGCGCATCGAGATAGGTGAAGAACTGCGCCAGATGCGACTGGCCGGTCGGCGTGTAGAGCGGTTCCGCCTTGGTGTCGCCACTGGCCAGTTTCGCGGCGTAATACTGCACGATCGGATTGTCCGGATAATCGGCCGGGTCGATCGGCGGCATTTCATATTGCGGGCGCCGCAATTCGGTGGAGAGGTGATAGTCTTTCAGGATCGTCTCGCGGTCCACACCGAGCACGTCATAGATCAGCGCGGTGGCGATGCCCGTCCGGTCCTGCCCGGCCGAGCAGTGATAGACCACGGCGCCGTCACCGGCGAGGATACGCTTGAAGATGTCGCGGAATTGCGGCTCCAGCAGCTTTTCCATCCCGGTATAGGTGTTCTCGCCATCGCCTTGCCCATAATTGGCGAGCAGCGGGGCAATCAGGTAATCGTTCGACAGGAACAGCGCGCCGGTGCGGTCGTCCAGCAGGTCGGGCGCGACCTCGCGCTCCTCCAGCGAGCGTAGGTCGATGATGCTGTCGATGTCGAGCTGGCCAAGCAGGGCATAATCCTGGTCGGTCAGCATCGGCATGGCGCCGGTGCGGAATACCTTGCCCCAGCGCACGGTCTTGCCGTCCTTGGTCTCATAGCCGCCGATATCGCGGAAATTGCTGCCCTGCTGCAGCGGCAGAACGCGTTCGGCAGCGACTTCCTGCGACCCGTCGGCAAGCGCGAGGATCACATAGTCGCGCTCGGTCTCGGGCAGGGCGAGCTCGACCCGCGGGGCCGTGCTGTCCTTGGCGATCAGCGTGTCGCCATCGTCCAGCACGGTGTCGTCGCTGAGCCAGAGCGTGGCCGGCGCATCGCCGTCGCCGCGCAGCAGCACGGCGGTTTCGGCATCCATGCGCTCGATCCGCAGCGGTTCCCGGGCGAGAGCCGGTGCCGCCAGCGCGAGCGCCAGCGACAGGGTGAGGGTGGAAATGGAGAACCTGGTCATTGCGTTTCCCCTCAGAAGTTGAAGCGGAGGCCGAAGAGGTAGCGGGAGCCGATCTGCTCCACCTCGGTCGGGCGTTCGGTGGTGCCGTCATAGGCGACGTAGATTTCGTCGGTCAGGTTGGCGAGATCGGCGAACAGGGTGAAATTGTCGGTCACGGCATAGCGCAGCGACACGTCGAGATTGCCGTAGCCGTCGCGATATTCGCCGCTGCCGAGCCCGCCCAGCGTATCGAGCCAGTGCGAGCGCCACTGATAGGAGACGCGGGCCGAGAAATTGTATTTCTCGTAGAACAAGGATGCGTTGGCGATGGTGTTGGACATGCCCTGGAAGGCGATGCCGGTCTGCGCCGGCAGGCTGCCCACGGCGGGAACGTCGAAGCTGCCGTCCAGCAGGGTGAGGTTGCCCTGGAAGCCGAGCCCGTCGAAGGGTGAAGGCAGGAAGGCGAACTGGTTCTGGAAGTTGAACTCGACGCCGTAGAGCTTGCCGTTCTCGCCGTTGAAGGTGGAGGTCAGCAGATAGTCGGACCGGTCAGTGCCCGGCGTGTCGAAGGCATCGGTGCCGACCGGCTGCTGGCGCTGGAAGAACACATCGTCCACCCAGCGATAGAAGCCGGCGACCGACAGGATGCCGTTGCCCGGCAGGTAATATTCCACGCTGGCATCCACGCCCCAGGTATATTCCGGCTTGAGGCCCGGATTGCCGCCCGAGATCGTGCCCGGGAAGGTCGTGTCGTTGATCGAGGCGCCGACCCGGATCGCGCCATAGGCCGGGCGCGACACGCCGCGCTGGCCTGCAAGGCGCAGCACCAGATTGTCGGTCGCGTCTAGGCGCAGGTTCAGGCTCGGGAAGAGATCGGTGTAGTTCTGCTTCACGGTCAGCGGGGTGAGCACCGCTGCGGCGGCGCCCTCTTCCTGGATGCTGGCCGTGCCCGAATTGTTCAGTTTGTAATTCTCGACCCGCAGGCCGCCGACGATGGTCAGCATGCCCACTTCCACCTGGCCCGATACGTAGCCGGCGAAGATCTTTTCCTTCTGGTCGTAAAGGTCCGTCACCGGGATGCTCTTCGACGGATCGAACAGGCCTGCGCCCTCAAGCTTCTCCAGCAGGCTGTCGATGTCGGCCCGCATGGCGACGTTGTCGACATAGTTGAAGGCAAAGCCGAGCGGGAACTGCGTGTCCCAGGGCTTGTCGGTGACGTAGGAATTCACGTCGAAGGGCTGGCCCACGCCGGGGCCCATCGCGCCGAGCAGTGCGAAGTTGGCGAAGGAGAAGTTGTTCCCCTCGATCTTGCGGTCGACGTAATAAGCGCCGCCTTTAACCACGAGCCCGCTGTCGAACTCCTTCGTGCCGTCGAATTTCGCGGTGTAGGCATCGACCACGGTCCGCTGGCGGGCGTCGATCATCAGCGTGCCGGGCACGCTCAGGATGCGCTGGTCGAAAGTGTCGATCGCAGGCCCGCGCGCGACGCCGCCCATGCCGTCATCCACCGTCTGGTAAAGCGTGATGACCGGGAAGCGCGGATCGCTGCGGTCATAGGTGAGCGACGGGGAATCGAGCCCGGCGGAGGTGGACTGCACCAGCGGCAGGTAGGTGGTGTTCTTCGTCTTCGTGTAGTTCAGCCGCAGCGCGCCGCTGAAACCATCGTCGTCCTCATAGTCGCCGCCGAGGGTCGCGATATAGTTCTTGTTGCGATATTCGCCGTAGTTGAAGCTGCCGGTCAGCGGCACGTTGATCAGGTCGCCGCTCGCCAGGCTGCGCTCATTGGTGATGGCCGCATCGCTGAGCTTCAGCACATATTGGTTGCGCTGCTCGTCATCGTTGAATTCGGTGAAGATGCCCTTGGCGAAAAGCTTCAGGTAAGGCGAGGGCGCGACCTCGATGCCGCCGAACAACCCGTTGTTCCAGCGCTCCAGCTTGTACTGGCGGATGTCGAACACGGTCGGGCCGAGATCGTCATAGGCGCCGACCTCGCGATTGTCGGTCAGCTGCTTGCGGCGATAGTGCGAGCCGCCGAGCACGATGCCGAAAGTGTCGTTCGACCAGCTCGCGCGCAGCGAGCCCTGGCGCTGTTCGCCGCCGCCCTGGTCCATGAAGCCGTAACCGACATCGCCGGTGACATGCAGGCCGCGGATATCCATCGGCGAATAGGTCTTGAGGTCGATCGTGGCGACGATGGCGTCGGCCTGCTGGTCGGCGGTGAGCGACTTGTTGACCACCATTTGCGAGAGCAGCACGGCGGGAACGGCGTCGAAGCGGAAGGCGCGGCTGTCGCCGCCTTCGTCCACGCCGGTCAGCGGTACGCCGTCGATGCTCACCGAGGTCCAGCGGTTCGGCGCGCCGCGCACCTGAATATAACGTTCCTGCCCCTGGTCGCGCTGCACGGCGACGGCCGGCAGGCGGGCCAGCGCGGCGGCGCTGTTCTGGTCGGGGAAGCGGCCGACCGCGTCGGCGGCGGCGATGTCGGTCAGGTTCAGCGCGCGGCGCTTGGCGCCGATCGAGCTCTGCTGCGCCTGCAGGATCGAGCCGGTGACGATGATCGCGTTTTCATCCTCGTCGACCCGCTGCTCGATCGTTTCGTCCTCTTGCGCATGGGCTGGCGCAAGCGCCGCCAGCGGTGCCATCGCGGCGCTGCAAAGGAAACTGAAGCGCGCGATGCGCACGGCTTTGACTGACATTTAAGCCCCCTGGGATTTGCTGATTCGAGGGGCAAGTAGAACGCTTGCATGTAGCAATTGTGACAGCTTCAACTGTTACATTTGTTCCCTGTTTGCTGCGTCCGGTGCTAGGCTGCGGCAATTGGGACGAGTGGGAAGGGAAGTGCCGGAAATGCGCGGTAGCAAATCCGAAATTGTGTCAACAAGCGGTCATAATCCGGGCGAAACCGAAACCAGAGCGCGACTCGTGGAGGCCGTGTTCCAGCTCCTTCTTCGGCATAGCCAGGCGCATATCTCGGTGAGAATGCTGGCGAATGCGGCGCAAACATCCGTTTCGGCGATCGATTATCACTTCGGTGGATTGGAACAGTTGTATTACTCTGTTCAACGCGCCGCGATCGAACGTGCGCGGCGCTGGACGAAGGCGCGGCTGGACGACCTTGCGGAGTTGGGCATCGCCGGCTGCGACGATGAGACGATGGGCTCGCTGCTGGCCGCCGTGATCGACGAATGGTGCAATGACCGGCGCGAGCTGGCGCTGGCCTGGCGCGAGGCACAGTGCCGCCCGGCGATGACCGCCGAATATGAAGCTATCAACCGCGAATGGGTGGAGCTGTGGCAAGCCTTCTGGACCCGCACCTGCGAGTTGTGCGGCCGGCGCGGTGATGCCGCCTTGATCGGCCTGTTCTTTGACGGCGAAAGCTTCCTGCACCTGCTGCACTGGCGCCGCCCGCTCGACAGAGTTGTGCTGGGAGAAGGCTCGCGCATTTGGTGCCACTGGTTGTCGGGGGCGGATTTGCCGGAAGCGCAGATGCGCGTGGCCTGCCACGATCGGGTGGAGGCGGAACACCAGGCGAGCGCGGAAAACCCCGCCGTGCCCGGATCGCTGGAACTGGCCGCGGCAGATCTCCTGACCGAGGGCGGGGTGGCGGCGGTCACCTTCCGCGCCGTCGCCGCGCGGGCCGGCGCGACGCTGGGCACCGCCACCTATCATTTCGGCAGCAAGCCCGGCCTGCTCTCGGCGGCCTTCCGTACGCTTTATTACACCAATGTCCGGCGTGGGGCCTCGCGACGAACCGAGCCGGCCGCACCTCAGATGTCGGATATGCGCGACCAGTTGGCGACCTATCTCGCCGGCCGCCGAGAGCCGGTCCTGCGCGCCATGGACGAGGTGGTGCTGCAAATATGCCGCAGTGAGGAGCGTGATCCGCTATGCGGTCCGATGCGCTATCTGCGCGGCACGACATCGCGTTCAGCGCTGCAGAAATTGCTCGGGCGCCCAAATGCCGCCCCGCTTGGCCTCGCAGCCAGCTTTTCCTCCTTCGCGATCGGCTTGGATCACTCCTGTATCGGCATGCAAACCGACGAAGCGGTGCGCCATGTCGGCGCAATGCTGGACGATTTCTGCCGCCGCAATTCGCGGGAGTGGGCGGCTGCCTGAGCAGGCCGGCGCGGGAAAGACACAGCGCCAATCCAGGGATGTTGCATTTTAGTGACTGCTTCCGATCAATCTTTTATTAGGTTGGGCGGAATATTGGCCTTTGCGATCGGATGCGGCAGGCTTCGCGTCGAGGTCCTCTGGACTGACCGAATTTAAGAAGGAAACAGGGTTCGCCATGAAGCAGTATCGTTTTCTAGGATCGAGCGCGCTGCGCTCGGCCGCGCTCGCAGGACTCGCGCTTGGCTTCGCTTCGCCAGTCCTCGCGCAGGATACCGATGACACGCAATCGAGCGATGCCAACGCGTCCACCGATGCGGAAGACTTGACGCAAGGCGAAGCGATCGTGGTCACGGGTTCGCGCATCGCGACGGTGACGCCGTTCAACAGCCCGGATCCGGTTTCCGTTATCGATCCCGAAGTAGCCAAGCGCGAAGGCAAGTTCGACATCGCCTCCACGCTGCAGAGTTCGCCGATCGCGGCGGGTTCCACGCAGATCACCTCGGCGATTTCTTCGAACTTCGTCACCAATGGCGGCCCCGGTGCGCAGACGATCGACCTTCGCGGTCTCGGCGCCAATCGCACCCTGGTGCTGCTCAATGGGCGCCGCGCCGGCCCGGCTGGTACGCGCGGCGGCGTTTCCTCCTTCGACCTCAACGTGCTGCCGCAGTCGATCGTGGACAACATCCAGATTCTGAAGACCGGCGCTTCCTCGGTCTATGGCTCCGACGCCGTGGCCGGTGTGGTCAACATCATCACCAAGACCGATACGGACGGTGTCACGTTCGACGTCAGCTCGACACTGCCGACCGATACGGGCGGCGAGGAGCATCGGATCAGTGCGGTCTGGGGAAAGACCTGGAGTCGCGGTCACCTGATGATCGCCGGCGATTACACGCACCGGAACGAGCTGGCCCGTGGCGATCGGGATTATCTCGCTTGCCCGGAAGACTATATCTTCCACCCCGATGGCAGCCGTGCCGATTTGGTCGATCCCCGCACCGGTAAATATCGTTGCGACGATCTGCCCTGGGGCCACGTCTGGACCTATAACCTCATCGACAACCTCTATCTCGACGGGCCGAATGGCGAGGTCGATGGCGGCCTCAACACCTCGCCGCGTGGCGAGACTGTTCTGATGCAGTACCAGTATCCGGGCGAAACGCTGGGTATCCCGGCTTTCGGCGCGCCCGGCTATGCCGGTGATTTCGGTGCGCCCGCAGGCTGGTACCCGACCGGGTACGACGCCGCCTCGCTCGCCGTCCAGAACGGCTATCACCCGTTTGTCGAAGAACAGACGATCATTCCAGAGACCGATCTCTACACGATCTACGCTGAAGGCTCGTATGAGGTGACGGATCACGCCGAACTGTTCGGCGAGTTTCTGTATAACCGCCGCAAGACCTATCAGAATGGTTGGCGCCAGTTCTGGAACTTCGGCTATACGGGCGATCTCTACAGCACGGGTGCCGGCAACGCTTTCAACTATTGGGGCGGCGGGTTCCAAGGCCTCAACCTGATCAGCCCAACCGCGATCACCAACCACGCCGACAGCAGCCAGGACGTCGAGTATTATCGCGGCGTGGGCGGCCTGCGCGGCGATTTCGGCGGTACGTCCAACTGGGCTTGGGAAGTCTATGGCCAGTACAGCCGCAACATCGGCCGCTATCGCGACGAACGCGTGCTGCAGGACGTCTATAATAGCGGCCTTTATCAGGGCCTCTATGGCTACGGCTCCTGCGTCGGCACCGTGCTGCCCGTCTCCGGCAAGCAGTGCATCGATATTCCCTGGGCCGATCCTTATTTCCTTCGCGGCGAAATGACGCCGGAGCAGGTGGATTTCATCTTCGACTGGGAGGAGGGCCGCACGCTCTACACCCAGCTTACGGGTGAAGCTTCGGTGTCCGGCTCGCTGCTGGAGCTGCCGGCCGGTCCGCTCGGCTTTGCCGGCGGTCTCACGATCCGCCAGGACCGTATCAATGACACGCCGGGCGACATTACGCTGGCGGGCAATGCCTGGGGCAGTTCTTCGGCTGGCGTCACGGCCGGTAAGAGCATCACCAAGGAAGCCTTCGCGGAATTGAGCATTCCGATTCTCGCGGACCAGCCCTTCTTTGAGGAATTCACGCTGTCGGCCGCCGCCCGCGTCACCAACGTTGAGGCGACGCGCGCGTCGGATGGTTTCTCCGACAGCGACAATGGCAACTGGACCTACAAGGTTGGCGCCAACTGGGCGATGACGGACTGGCTGCGCTTCCGTGCCAGCTATGGCACCTCATACCGTGCGCCGGCGTTGTTCGAACAGTTCCTGGCCGACGAGACCAGTTTCCCCCGCCAGTCCGACATCGATCCCTGCATCAGCTGGGCGCAGGGCTTGGCCAATAGTACGACATCGCAGCGTATCGCTGATAACTGCGCGGCGGACGGTATCCCCGGCGACTATACAGGTGGCAGTATTACCGCCAACGCCGTGGCCCAGGGCGGCATCGGGCAGCTGAAAGCGGAAACTTCGAACGCGCTGGTCATCGGCACGATCCTGACTCCGCGCTTCGATTTCCTGCCCGGAACGCGGATCAACATTGCCGTTGATTATTTCGACATCAAGGTGAAAGGCGAGATTTCGCAGCTCGGCAGCCGCAACATCGTCTATGGCTGCTATGATTCCGACGATTTCGCAAATGAGCCCCTTTGTGACCTGTTTGTTCGCGGTGGCATTGCAAGTGCTCCGCTGACGATCAGCGACATCTTCGACAAATTCGTGAACATTGCACGCCAGCGCAACAGCGGCGTCGATGTTTCGGCGCAGATTCGTCAGGATGCGGGCGGGCTCGGCGATTTCAGCCTGACCGCCGACATGACCTGGCAGACCAAGGACGATCTCGTTCTGCTGCCGGGTTCGCCGGTGACGTCCGACAATGGCGAGGCTGGCTCACCGCAATGGGTCGGCGATTTCCGCCTTACCTGGGACACGCCGGTCGATGGCCTCAGCGCGTTCTACGGCATGAGCGTGATCGGCGGAACGTCGGACGAGGGCGATTATGTCGATCGCAACGGGGACACCTGTGTCACTTCCCAGTTTTTTGGCGAATATTGCCCGGACCTCACGGCGCCGGCGATTTTCTACCACAATTTCTCGGTGACGAAGGAATTCCAGGACCGGTTCACTCTGACCCTGGGTGTGAACAACATCTTCGACACGCGCCCGCCGCGCGTATCGCAGCTTAATGGCGGCACGATCCAGATGCTGGGTCCGGTGATTTCGGCATCGCAATATCCCTTCGTCGGGCGCCGGCTGTTCATCAACGCCACTGCCGACTTCTAAGTCGGGACAGACGGGGTTACGGGTGCGGGCGGCATGGCAACATGCCGCCCGTCCTGTTAGGGCTGGGGCGAGGAGCTCGTTGGAAACAATGCCCGAAATCTGGGTGCAGCCCGATAATCTCGACGCGGAGAACCAGCGTTTCCCGCAGGCGCCGCTCCGCCAGCCGGTGTTCCTCAACAGCGTTCCCAAGAGCGGCAGCCACTTGCTGCGCAATATCCTCCGGATGTTCGTGCCTGTGGAGCAGCAATATGCGGTCGATTTCATCCAGTGGGGCAATCTCGCCCAGCACCGCCGGGCCTTCGATCCGGCCGAGCCCAAGCTGAGCTGGGGCCACCTTTTCCTTGCCGATGCCTCCGCGATCGAGACAGCACCGGCGCGTCGCATATTGCTCTATCGCGATCCCTATGACTGGGTGCTCGCCCGTGCGCGCTTCTTCCTGTCGGAGCAGTTCTTCGGCAATATGGAGCACCTGAAATCGGGTTCGCTCAGCGCCGATGAGCTTATCACGATGATGATCTTCGGCCTGCCGGGGAAGGCGCCTTCGCTGCGCGACATTTACGAGATGAACGCCGCTGCCTGGCTCGGTGCCCGGGTCTATGCGGTGACCTTCGAGGATCTGGTGAGTAACCTCTCCGATCTGGAGAGCCCCTCCGCCGAAGCCTTCTTTGCCGGACTGCTCGAAGCTTGCGGGATCGAACGGCCCGGTGACTGGCGCGAGCGGGTGAGGATCGGTTCGGATCGCCGGCAGAGCGGCACGGCGCGCGAGAACCTGACCGGTGTGGGGATCGACCTGCCGCAAACACTCGGGCTGCGTCACCGCGCGCTCGTCGATTACCATGCGCCCGGCCTGCGCGCGCTGCTCGGCTATGTGTGAGGCCGGAGGATGAGCGATATTGCATCCGCGACCACTGCCTTCCCCCAACTGGGCCGTGCCGCGCGGCTTTCGGCGGATGGGAAGCTTGAGCAGGCCGCCCAGCTGCTGATTGCGCATCTGCGCGAGCATCCGAACGAGCCGCGTGGCCTTTCGCAGCTCGGCCAGACGGCAATGGCGCTCGGTGCGCTCGGCCAGGCCGAACGCTTCCTGCGTCAGGCGCTGGCAAGCGGCGCGCGCGATCTCGATACCCGCCGCAATCTCGCCTCGGTGCTGAACCAGCAGGAACGGCTGGACGAGGCCTGCGCGATGTTCGAGGGGCTCGAGCAACAGAGCAATGATCCGACGCTCCCGGCGATCAGGGCCAGCCTGCTCGACAGGCTGGGTCGCAGCGAGGAAGCGCTCGCGATCCAGGCGCGCCTGGTGAAGGCGCATCCCGAGCGCACGCCATTCTGGATTTCATACGGGCAGGGGCTGCGTGCGGCCGGCCGGGTGGACGAGGCCATCGAAGCCTATCGCAAGGCGGTGGACCTGGATTTCGAAAGCGGCGAGGCGTGGTGGGGGCTGGCCGGCATCCGCAAGCGCGTGCTCGAGGATGCCGATATCGAGACGATGCGCAAGGCGATCGACGTCGCGATCGACATTCGCAACAGCGCGCCGCTGCATTTCGCGCTGGCCCGCGCCCTGCACGATCGCGGCCGCTACGAGGAAGCCTTTACTCACTATGCCGAAGGCAACCGCCAGCGGGCGGAGAGCCTGCAATATGACGCGCGCGAACTGACGGCCGAAGTGGCCGAGATCGAGAGGACGGTGGACAGCGCCTTTATCCAGCGGCTCGGCACCATGCCGGCGGGGGAGGCCACGCCGATCTTCATCGTCTCGCTGCCGCGTTCGGGCTCCACCCTGCTGGAACAGATGCTGGGCAGCCATCCGCAAGTCGAACCTGTGGGCGAACTTCCTTACATCCCGGCCGTCCTCCGCGCGGTGATGGAAATGGCGACGCGGCGCGGCAAGGTCACCGTGCCGCAGTTGATCGCCAGCATCGGCGATCGGCAGGCTGCGGCCCTTGGGCAGGAATATCTGCGGCGGGCGGGCCTGCACCGCAAGACGCAGCGCCCGTTCTTTATCGACAAGCTGCCGCATAATTGGAGCAACATCCTCTTCATCCGCCGCATCCTGCCGCAGGCGCGCTTCATCGATATCCGCCGGCAGGCGATGGATTGCTGTTTCTCCAACTTCACCCAGTCCTTCTCCAGCGCCCATGCCTCTTCCTTTGCACTGCGCGATGTCGGACAGTGTTATGTCGATTATGTGCGCCTGATGACGCATCTCGATCGTGTCGCGCCGGGTCTGGTCGATCACCTTCGCTACGAGGAGCTGATCGAGCACTCCGAGGAGCGGATGCGCGCGCTGCTGGAAAGTCTCGGCTTGCCGTGGGATCCGGCGGTGCTCGAATTCCACCGGCTCGAGCGCGTGGTGCGTACGCCGAGCAGCGAGCAGGTGCGCCGCCCGCTCAACCGCGACGGCGTGGATGTGTGGAAGCCCTATTCCGAATGGCTCGGCCCGCTGCGCGAAGTCCTAGGGCCGCTCGCAGAGGCTTAAGAGAAGGCGCGCTGCCCGATCACAGCATCTTCCCTGCTTTCATGCTGAAACAGGCCGTCTTGGTCACGATCAGGTGATCGGCCAGCAATATGCCCAGCGTCTGCGCCGCGCCGCGCAGGCGCAGCGTTGTGTCGAGATCGATCTGGCTGGGCTTGCAATCGCCGGAAGGGTGGTTGTGGGCGATGATGATCCGCTGTGCGCCGAGCGTGAGCGCCCTTGCGAAGAGCTGCCGCCCGCGAACGCCGATCTGGTCGAGGCCGCCCGCGGTGATCGTCTCGTCGCGCAGGTAACGGCCCCTGGCGTCGAGGAATATCGCGTGGATGCACTCGTCGTCGGACGTCCCGATCTTCAGCCGCAAGTAGCCGAGCAGCTTGGGATCGTCTGCCCGGATCGTGGCGCCTTTCAGCTCCTCCTGCAGCGCCGTGGCAACGAGCTGCGCCGAGCATTGGGCGATGCGGCATGCTTCCGCGCTGTCGGCATCGGATATCGTCGCCGGATCGATCGCCAGCGCGCGATGAAGGCTTCCGAACCGTTCGATCAGTCTTGCGGCGAGCTTCTTCGCGCGCTTGCCGGCGAATGGCTCGAGGACGTCTGCCACGACCTGTATGTGCCGTAGCGTTTCAGACGCCTCCGATGTGCGATCAGCCCCCCCGTCAGCAGGGCGATCTGCAGGTAGGACGGTGCGATAAACATGATCGCGTAGGCCAAGGGCGAGATCGCCTCGCTCAGATCCCGAGCAAGGTGAGAAAGGATCGCGATAATCTGAAGTGCTCCGATCCATAGCGTGTAGATCCTGTTCGCATACAGGGCTGTTCCGATCATCACGCATCCGGCCACCAGGTCGTTTGCCAGGAGGACGAGGTCCATGTGACCCAGTTGCAGCCCGGGCCCGAAAGCCAGGTGATAGAGGAAGAGGGAAGCCACCAGATAAAGCAATGCCGAGGCTATTGCCCGTTCCGGCCCGGCTCCCCATCGCAATGCTGCCAGGAAGAGCAGTATGATGACGGCGTGCTGGAACTCATCCCGATATTCGAGCACCAGCCTCCACATGTTTTACGCCGCTCGCTGCGTCACGCAGCGTCCTGCAACTCCGCGCCGGGCTGCGCCGCGCCGGCTTGCCCTTCGGGACCCATTTCGGTCGGAATGTCGTCGTCCACGCCGGCCGTGGTCGTGGCGACCGTGTTGAGCGCCGCGTGAACCCGGAAAAGTTCGCTCGAGGCGGCGGTGATCTTCTGTTCCGCGCCGACAAGGCGCAGTAGCGCGGCCTGCCCGGTGCCGACCTGGATATCCGGATTGGTGCGCGCCGCGATCATGGATTGCTTCAGCTTCGCATAGGCGAGGATAGCTTCGTCGGTCACGGCTTCGGCTTCGCGCACGAGTTTGCGGATGTTGCGCGCTTCGCTGCTGACTCTGTTCGGCATGATGCATTCCTTGCTGCAGCCGATGCTCAGTCGGCGGCTTTCCCATAGGAGTCGGGCACGGAGGCGGTACCATCAAGCACCTCGCTGAGAGACAGCGCTGCCGTGATAACCAGGATGACAGCGGCTGCGAGGCCCGCTGCCATCCCGATCATCACGACAAGGCGGCGCACTTGGGAGTGCCTCCCGTCGAGCAACCCGGGGACGATGCGCGGCTCTTCGAAATTCGCCCACGGTGCATCCAGATGGATCGATGCAGCGTCGGCAAAACCGAAGTGGTCGTTCTCGAACCCCGAGCCGTCGTCCCAGCTTTCGGGAGCGGGAGGCAGCTGCGTTTTTCTATATGCAGGTTTTCTGTAGGGGGTGTCCGCCCCCTCTCCGGGGACCTGGCCGGCGAGGCGCGCCTTGCGAACGAGCTCGGAAAGATCGCCCGCGTCGAATGCGGACTTGAGCGCACGGATGTGCTGGTTGACGCGCGATTCGGAGATCGCGAGGTCGTTGGCGATGATCTTGATCGGGATGCGCTGGTCCAGCCGCGCCAGCACTTCCCGCTGGCGATCGGTCAGTCTGGGCGCTTTGCCCGTTTCATCGAGGTCAGGGGCCTGTTCCATCAGGCGCTTAGTCTATGGCGGCCGGGCGCGGAACTAAAGGCGGAATTTCGGTTAGCGTCAGGCATGGTGCGAGCAGCGGGTGTGGAAGCGCGCCGGGCCGTACGGGCATCACAGTGGTTAATCGGCGCAGCGGGCATGCACCAGGCGATGCCTGGCGAACGTCAAATACCCAGCATGGAGATGCCGCCTGCCAGATTCTCGACTGTTGCGGCAAATCGGACCGACAGCCGTGCTTCAGACAGCTGGCAGCGTGCGCCAGACTTTCGTCATTGCCGAGATCATCGCCTTGCGCGTGAGATCCTCGCCGAACCAATAGGCCATTCGGCGTGCCAGGCCGCGATAATCTTCCAGCGTGTAATCGGGCGTGATCGCCCTCAGCCGCATCAGTGTGGCACGTGCATCCCCGTTCCGTCCCGCCACGGCCTGTGCAGCCGCCAGCGTCACCAGATTGAGGCTGTAACCCGGGTTACGCTCTTCGCCGGCCCGGTAAGCCTCGATCGCCCGCTCGACCCGGCCAAGCCTCACCTCGCAATGCCCGCGATAATGCGCCCAGATTGAAAAGCGCGGGTGATGCGGCGCGCGTTCCTCTGCGGTTTCGATCATCCGCAAGCCTTCTTCCTCGCCGGTCAGCCAACATTGCTGCCAGCCGAGCACTGCGAGCGTGTGCGCATTGTTGGGATCCTGCTCCAGCGCCGCGCACAGATGGCGTACCGCGAGCCGTGCATTGCCCATCATCGTCGCGGTAATGCCCGCGGCCGCCAAGACTTCCGGATCGTTCGGCGAAAGCGCAAGTCCGGTATCGATATGGCGCTTGGCGAGGGAGAAGGTCTCCGCCGGGGCTTCGCAGAACTTGCTGGTGACGTTCTGCGTGTGCTGCACCGCCAGCGCCGCATGCACCGCGCCGTCTTCGGGATCGATCTCCAGCGCCTGCTCCAGCAGGCCGACGATCTCTTGCGCGGTCTCGCAGTTGTAATTGAGCCGTAGCGCTTCCGCCCGCTGGACGAGTTCGTAGGCGTTAAGTTGGAACGGCCTCCGCTCCTGGAGCGCAGCCGCATGCGAGAGGTGCAGCGCCGACGACAGCGAGGTCGAGACGTCGAGCACGATCTTGTCCTGGACCGCGTAGAACTGGTGCAGCGGTGCGTCGATCCGCTGGGCCCAGAGCTGGGCGTCGTCGACCCCATCCATCAGCGCGACGCGCAGCTGGAAATTCTCTCCCTGTCGCGCAAGCGAACCGGAGACGAGGTAGCGAACGTCCAGCCGGTCGGAGATGGCCGGGGCCCGATCGGCCCCTTCGCGCACCGTCTGGGCCGAGCTGTAGGCCGCGACGCGCAGGCGTGGCACGCGCGAGAGCAACATGGTCAGGTCGCGAGTCAGGCCGTCGGCCAGGAAGACATCGCCTTCTTCAGCCGATTGCCGGCGGAGCGGCAGCACGGCCACCGCAAATTCGTCCTCCCGCGCCGGCGCATCACGGCGGGCCGGTAGCACCGGCCTGGGCGTCAGCGGGGCCACCAGTGCCGAGAGCCGGTAGCCCCGTTTCCACGCCGTTTCGATATAGTCGCCTGTGCGCGGATCATGCCGGAATATCCGGCGGAGCAACGAAATCGCGCGGGTCAGGCTTTCATCGGCACAGGGGTTGAAGAACCAGACATGCTCGATCAGCTCGTCGCGCGAGACGGTTTCGCCGGCGCGGCTCGCGAGGAAACAAAGCACGTCCATCACCAACGGCTCGACCGCGTGCCTTATACCGGCGCATTCCAGCCGGTTTCCGGCCGGATCGACCGTGAACGCGCCGATACGGAACCGCGCCGGACGAATGCGCGGCAGGGCCGGTGCATCCCCTGGCTTGCTGGCCGGATCGCCCCCCGTGCAGGTCATCTTGCCCATTGCATCCGAATCCCCTCCCCCCCGGAGAGAAATGAACATGCGTCGCGGGCATTTTGCCCGAATATGACAGAGATTCAACGCCGCGCTCGGCAGAATTAAGCACCATCACCTTTCCCTCAGGATTTCCCTCGCCGCTGCTGTCACAAGATAGCCAGCGGCACGCAGTGCAGCGGCCGCGAGGACAAGGGTAAGGGGAACAGCGTCATGAGATGGAAGCATCTGGCCCTATCTGCGGCGGCATTGTCCGCGGTGGTAGTATCCGCCCCAGCGGCGGCGCAAATGGAAATCTACAAGGATTACGAGCCCGGGCAGCAGGTGGTCGAAATGACCACCATCCAGGTCGATGACGGGCAGTTCGACACCTATCTGGAAGGCCTCAAATCGACCTGGATCGACAGCAACGAAGTCGCCAAGCAACTCGGCATGATCGAGGATTATCATATCTACTGGAACACGGCGCCGACGGACGGCACCTTCGATCTGGTGCTGGAGATCGTCTATCCGTCGGTCGAGACATGGGCGGGCAACAAGGCCGACTACATGAAATTCCTCGATGCCTACGGCAAAGCCAATCTCGACAAGGGCAACGAGACGGTCCTGAAACTCTACAATCAAATCCGCCAGATCACCGGCACTTACGTGCTGCGCGAAGTGGTCGTGCATTGACCTAGGCACGTGCGGGCAGCGGCGGCGTGAGCAGTCCCTACGTCGCCGCTGTCCTTTGCTGGCTCGGACCACGACGATCGACGAAAGAGCGACAACGCCCCGATCGATGGCCGTTCCGCCAGAAAGGCGAAACAGCCAGTTCTCGTCGTGAATCGCAGGCTGTCATCGCGACACGTTGATCAGCGCCGATCCCGCCTGGCCGGGGGCCCGCGCGGCGCCTTGCACAAAAGGAGCGGAGCATGGACCAATCGGTGCGGCAGTTTGGGCTACCGACGGCGACCGCCATGATCGTGGGCGGCATGATCGGCGGCGGCATCTTCGTCATTCCCGGCATACTTGCGCCGCTCGGCTGGACGTCCGTCGTCAGTTGGGTGGTCGTCGGAATGGGCACGTTGTCGATCGCCGGCGTAATCAGCGCGCTGGTGGTCAAGAGCCCGGACGAGCCAAGCACATTGACAATTTGCGGCGACATACTGGGCCTGTTGCCCGGGCGTCTGATGGTCTGGGCCGCCTGGATTGCGATCGTCTGTATCCAGCCCCCGCTCTCCATCACCGCGGCGGCTTACCTGTTGCACCTGTTTCCGACAGTCCCGCAGGGGCAGCTGCAGCAAGTGCTCGGCGGCGCGATGATCCTGACACTGGTGATTATCGTGAACCTTCGCGGGACGCGCGAGGCAGGCAATTTCCAAGTCGCCACGACCGTCCTGAAGCTCGTCCCGCTGGCGGTCGTGATCGCCATTCTCGGCTATCTGTTTGTCAGCGCTCCACAGGCATATACGGAAACGCAGATTGCGCCGTTCTCGGCATCGGAGCTGACACCGGCACTTGCGATCACCTTCTACGCGATGGTCGGATTCGAGAATGCCGGCCTGATAGCGGGCCGGGTGCGCGATCCTGCCCGCAATGTCGTGCGCGCGACATTGCTCGGGCTGACGCTGGTGCTGGCGATATATCTCGTGGTCAGCACCGGAATCATCATGACCACTCCGGCGGCGCTCCTGGCGTCGACATCCGCGCCGGTGGCGGTTTTCGTCGCCAGGTATATGGGCACCTGGGCCGGCGACGGCGTGGCCCTGTTTGCCGCCATTTCCGCGATCGGCGCGCTTAATTGCACCGTCTTCATGATGGGAGAGGTACCACTCGGCATGGTTCGCGACGGACAATTGCCGCATTGGATGGCGCCGATGAACACTCGCGGTGTTGCCTCGCGGCCATTGCTGGCGGGGTTTGCGCTGGGTCTGGCGCTGATGCTGTTCAGCGTGACCGGGGTCGGTGAGCGCATCCTGGATTTCTTCCTGCGATTGACCACGGCTTCGGCGATGTGGTGCTATATCGGCGTGGCCGCGGCGGGCCTGATAGTGAAGGCGAAGCCCGTCCTTGCTGCGATCAGCATCGTGTTCAGCCTGTGGGTGCTCTACGGAACGGGAGCGGAGGCCGGGCTACTCGGCTTCGCTCTCCTGCTCGCCGGGCTGCCGCTGCATTTCCTTCTCGGAGGCCGCTTGCGCGAACGCTTCACGGCTCCGGCCCAGTAAGATCGAGCGATCGAAGCTGTATCATCGACCGACTGAACGGCCGTTTCGCGGTATGTCCGCGATTCCCTGCTGAAAGGTGTGGTGCCGCTTAGGTGACTCGAACACCTGACCCCATCATTACGAATGATGTGCTCTACCAACTGAGCTAAAGCGGCACTGGACCGGGCCCATAGAGCCCTCTCACGCAGCCTGCAATATGCAGGTGAATGAGTGGAGGCCCGAGCCGGAATCGAACCGGCGTGCAAGGATTTGCAGTCCTCTGCGTAACCACTCCGCCATCGGGCCGGAGCGCGGGGCTCTAGCGAAAGGGGGCCGGGGGCGCAACGCCCTTCGTTCTTCCCTCGTCCATGCGCGCCGCGCTTGCCCGCAGCGGGGCAAAAGGTTAGCCCGCTAGCGACTGGGAAGGAACGGCGATGAGCGGCGACAAACCGAAGATGCAGCGCATTGCGGGGCATAGCGAGGAACGCTTCCTCGGCTCCGACGTGTTCGAAAGCGCCGGCCGCAACCTGCCGCCGCCGAACGGAACCGGCACGGTGCGCGAGGATGCGCGCGACATCGACATCTATCATCAGTGCGACGTTGCCGTGATCGGCGGCGGGCCGGCCGGCTGCGCGGCGGCCTGGGCCGCGGCCAAGGCCGGCGCCGACGTCACTTTGGTCGAGCGCTATAATTGCCTCGGCGGGCTTTCCACCGGCGGGCTCGTCATGTGGATCGACCGCATGACGGACTGGCAGGGCAATCACGTGATCCAGGGCTATGCTCGCCATTTCATCGAGCGCATGCCGCCCGAAGCCGTTGCCGGCCCGCCGCGCGAGGATTGGGGTTCGCATGACGAGGCGAAGGCCGCCTATTGGGGCCAGCGCACCACCGCCTTCCACGGCATCGTGCAATGGGCGCCGACGCTCGATCCCGAGCGGATGAAGCTCAACAACCAGGAAATGCTGCTGGAAGCCGGCGTGCGGATCGTGTTCCACGCTTGGGCCGCGCGGCCGCTGGTGGAAGATGGCACGGCCAAGGGCGTGATCTTCGAAAGCAAGCAGGGGCGCAACGCGCTGCTGGCCAAGGTGGTGGTCGATACGACGGGCGATGGCGACATGTTCGCCCGCGCCGGGGCGCAGTTCGATACCGATATCGAGGAAGGCGACGTCCACCATTCGATGAATACCGGCTGGGTGCTGGGCGGCGTGAACATGGATCGCTGGATCGACTGGAAGGTGCACAACCCCGATCAGCTGCGCCAGTTCATGGAGCGCGGGCGGGAAGAGCTCGGCTATTTCCAGACACCCTATGTCAGCTGGCGGCCGGATATCGCGCTGTTCCTCGGGCCGCGCCAGTCGGGCCTTTCCGCGCTCGATGTGGATGACATGACCGAGGTGGAAATCCGCAGCCACCGGCTGATGGAGGGGCATTGCCAGTTCTTCCGCCAGCACGCGCCGGGCTTCGAGCATGTCTATAGCCTGCAAAGCGCAAGCCAGCTGGGCGTGCGGCATACGAGGCGGCTGGCGGGCGTCGACCGGATCGAGCGCGGCGATTGGGGCAAGGGCAAGCCGGCGGCGGACGAGGTTGGCATCAGCCCTTCGATCAGCCCCAAATTCCCGGTCGTCTCCGTGCCCTATGGCGCGATCGTGCCGCGCCAGCTCGACGGGTTGCTGGTCGGCGGGCGGCATATTTCCTGCGACGCCAACAGCCACGGCTTCATGCGCGAGATTCCGCAATGCTGGCTCACCGGCCATGCGGCGGGCGCGGCGGCGGCGGTGGCGGCCAATCGCGGCATGCAGCCGCGCGCGGCCGATGTCGGCGAAATTCGCGGCCTGCTGCGCGAACAGGGCGCGCATCTGAGCGACGATGTGGCTGTGGCCGCCGAAGGCGCGGCGGAAGAAGTGGCGGCCCAATAGCGGGCCGCCGGGCGGCGCTGCGCAATGGCGCGGCCGCGAATGGCTGGAACACCTGGAACACTGTCCTGAGCAGAAAATTCCGTGCTTGCCCGACCCGCGATCGAGCGCGGGCGCAGACGGCAGGCGATGCAGTTCCATCGCACGAGGCTGGCATGGGCCATGCCCTTTAGGAAAGCGGTGCCGGAAGCGGCCGAGGGCATGGGAACGCGGCCGCGGCACCAGGCCGGCGCGTTCCTTCTCGCTAGAATGCGGCCTTGAGAAAATTATATAATAACAAGGGCAAGTAGCGAAGTTACGGTTAGTCCCGTATCTTGTGGATATTTACTATTAACTCGCTGGGTTCCCTGCCCGGCGATAACTAGGCTCACCGCCGTCTGATTCGCCGAAGTCCCACTTCGGAGAGAATTTCCAAAAACCACATCTCCTTCGGTGTCGCTTTCGTCATCATTTCTACGGGAGCGTCCAACATGACAGCTGCAGAGCTAATGTATTTCGAAGGCGCGCCATTCGCGCATATTGTCGATTACTGGGAATGTCTGCGGATCGCCCGCAACAGGCCCGAATATCTCGCCCGAAGTTCGAGAACGCGACTGAGGAGCGACTTGGGCTAGCGCTTCCGAGGCTGCCGGCATGGGCCGCTTTTGGTGCTGTTCGGGATTTCGACCGGAGTGCGATTGTTGCCGCGTATAGAACCCCGCACATTTACCGAAAGTGGCCGCCGCGCCTCGATGGCGCTCGAACACAATCAGAAGCCCAGCGAAGTGTTAGCCGTCACAGGCGCAGCCTTTGCCTTTCGTGCACTTCTTGTCGCGGGCGATACAACTGTCGCCGCATGCCTTGCCCTTTTTGCATATCTTGCAACAGGCATTGGCATAGGCGGTGCCGCAGAGCGGCGTGGCAGCCCCGGTGACGGTAGTTCCGAATAGCACGATCGCGGCCAGTAGAGCTTTCACGGCATCTCTCCCCGGATGATCGCGGGGATTTAGCGCGCCAGAGTATTTCCCATCTCTTAGGAAACGGGCTTAATTCTCTCATAGGGTGGAGCGGCCACGATACTCAGATACGCACCATCATCGGGGTGATCTGGCGAAGGCCTCCGAAGCCGAGCATGCGCGGCGGCGCGATCAGGTCGATATCGGGCGCATGGGCGATCAGCGCCGCCAGCGCCTCCTCCATTTCGAAGCGGGCGAGCATTTCGCCGATGCAGCGATGCGGGCCGTGGCCGAATACGGTGTGCAGGCGCGGATGGTCGGTGCGGCGAATGTCGAAGCGGTCGGGATCGGCATAGAGATCGGGATCGCGCATGGCTGACATGGTGCTGACGCGGAGGAGCTCGCCTGCCGGGATCGCCACGCGGCCGAGCGTGAGCGGCGCGACGGTGATGCGGGCGACGGAGCCGACCGAGGGCTCGTAACGCAGGGCTTCCAGCACGGCTCCGGGGATCAGCGAGGCGTCGCGCTTCACGGCTTCCCATTGCGCGGGATGTTGCAGCAGCAGCGCGACCAGCATGGCGAAACCCGCCCGCGTGGTGTCCACCCCGCCGATGATCATGCCGACCACTTGGTGGACGAGGCTTTCGAAGGAGATCGCCGGATCGCTGCGCCAGCTTGCCACAAGCGCGGTAAGCAGATCGTCCTGCGGCGTGGTAAAGCGATCGGCGAGCTGCTCTTCCACGTAATCGAAAAGGTCGCCGGCGGCCTGGTTGATCTCGTGATGGCGCTCGCGCGGATAGACCGGGGTGAAGGCCTGGGCCAGCGCATAGACGCGGCCGGAGAAATAGGGCGCGTCTTCCACCTTGAGGCCGAGCAGCCGGGCGATCATCTCTGCCGGGACGCGCGCGGCCATGCGCGAGACGAAGTCGAACGGCTCGTCGCGCGGCAGGTCGGCGGCGATGGCATCGGCCACCGCGCGGATCTTGCCCTGCTGCGCGCGGATCCGGCCGAGCGAGAAGGGGCGGGCGAACAGGCTGCGGCCCGCGCGGTGCTCCTTGCCGTTGGCGAACAGGAAGACGTCGCGCATGAAGCGCGCAGCCGCACCATCAGGCACCTCGTTGACGCCGACATATTCATGCCCCTCGATCTGGCGCGTGGCCGGATCGGTCAGCAGGCCGATCACATCCTCGGCCCGCAGCGCCATGTAATGCTTCTCGGCCAGCCGGATGACCGGGGTTTCGGGGCGCAATTGGCGGAACATGCCGTGCGGATCGGCCGCCAGCTTTTCGGGAGCGATCAGGGGCGGCTCGACGGTGTCGAGAAGGGCGGTTCGGGTCATGGTCAAACTCCATCGTCAGCTGGCCGCGCCTCGCCGGAAGCGGGCAGGGCGCGGGGTTGCGCAAAGCGGTCGATGGAAGCTGTGCCCGCTCGCCGTTGGAGCGGGCGTGGTATCCGGCGTGGAAATTGAGTGCGGAGGCGGGTTTTCCCGGTCAGTCCTTCGCGGGCACGAGTACGCCGCCAGTGCTCATATCGCGCACGTCATGGCGGATCGTGTCAAGATAGCCGGTGGCCGGGGTGCGGTATCCGGGGGCCGAGCGCGTGGCCAGTTCCTCCGGCGGGACGCCGATCTCGATGCTGCGATTGGCGACGCTGATGGTGATCAGGTCCCCGTCCAGCACCTTGCCGATCGGGCCGCCGGTCGCCGCTTCGGGATGAACTTCGGCCACGGTCAGGCCCTTCAGGCACAGGCCCGATAGCTGGCCGTCGGTGACGAAGGCGGTGGTCTTGGCGAGGCCCGCCGCGTCGAGCGCGAACAGGATCACGCTGGCGCTGCCGCCCATGGCCGGGCCGCCCTTCAGCCCCTGGTTGCGGGCGACGACCACGTCGCCTTCCTGCACCACGCCGTCCTCGATCGCCTGCATGCATTCGGCCGTGCTTTCGAACACGCGCGCCGGGCCGGAGAATTCCTCCGGCCGCGATCCGTCGCGAATGCCGAGGCGCACCACCGCCGTGTCGGCGAAGCTGCCCTTGAGGATGGCGATGGCCGGGCCTTCGCCAACCGGATCGTCCGCGGGGTGGATCACCTCGGGGCCGGGGATCACATAGCGCTTCAGGTTTTCGGCCAGCGACTTGCCGGTGCAGGTCAGGACCGAAATGTCGATGCGGTCTTCCAGCCGTTTCAGCACCGCGCGTGCGCCGCCGGCATCCTCGAACTGTTCGATCCGCACATCGCCGGTGGGGCGCACGGCGGAGAGCACCGGCACGTCGCTCATTTCCTCCCACAGGGTGAAAATGTCGATCTCGGTCTCGGCCTCGATGGCGATGGCCTGCAGATGCTTGATCGCGTTGATCGAGCCCGAGACGGCGAGAACGGTGGCGATGGCGTTGCGGAAGGCGCCCTCGGTCATGATGTCGCGCGGCTTCAGATCCTCATCCACCATCTCGACGATGCGGCGCGCGGCCTCGCGCGCATTGGCCTGCATCTTGGGGCTGTTGCCGCGCACCGGTGCATGCCCGGGCAGGGCCATGCCCAGCGCCTCGACCACCGAATGCATGGTGTTGGCCGTGGCCATGCCGGCGCAGACGCCGGGGCCGCGAATGGCGTTCTCGGCCATGTCGGCCACCGGGAATTTCGGCTTGGCGCCGAACCGCACGCCGACCGCGCCCGACCACACATCCTCGACATCCACCGGATCGCCGTCGATCTCGCCGGCCTGCTGGTATCCGCCGATGACGAGGATCGTCGGGATGTTGAGGCGGGCCGCGGCCATCAGGTGGCCCGGCGGGGTCTTGTCGCAGCTCGTCAGGCAGATCATGCCGTCGAGCAGGGCGGCTTCCACCTGCACTTCGATATCGTTGGCGATGATGTCGCGCCCGGCAAGGATATAGCTGCCGGCCTTGTTGGCACCGGTGATGAAATCGCTGGGGGCGGCGGTGCGCACTTCGAACGGAACGCCGCCGGCCTTGCGGATCTCCTCCTTCACCATCTGCGCGATACCGTCGAGATGGGCGTAGCAGATCGCCAGTTCGCTGGAGGAATTGACCACCGCGATCTTCGGCTTGAGCATATCCTCCGCACTGAGGCCGAGCGCCTTCCAGTTGGCGCGGCGGCCGGGAGAATTGGCCGAAAGGCTGCGCAGGGTCATCGTGGAAACTCCGGGATTATTATGCGGTGGCGGGCTCGGCGGCGCTTTCCGCATCCGCTTCGGCATTCGCCGACCGTTCTGCCAGAAGCCGCTTGGCGAAGACAGAGAGGACCGCGAGGCCGAGCACCACGCCGACGAGGCAGAGGCCGGTGAAGAGATAGCCGTCGAGCACGGCCTGCTTGCTGGACAGGAACCAGTAACCGCCGACGATCGGCGCGGCGACCGCGGCGAATTTGGCCATGAAGCTGGCCCAGCCGCCGCCGGTCGCGCGGATCGCGCTGGGATAATAGATGCTGGTGATCGAGATCACCGCCGCATGGCCGGCGCCGATCGTGATCGCCCCCAGCAGGATTACCGGGATGAACAGCGGCCCGCCGAGCAGCGCGCCCGAGCCGATCAGCATCGCCAGCGGAATGCCGATCAGCGGCGCGATGGCGATCCACAGGGGCCCGCGCTTCTCCGTGAACCAAAGCAGCACCACGCCGGTAATCGCGCCGATCAGCCCGCCGATCGAGCTGAGATCGGCCGCGGTGGTGCGCTCTATGCCGAGCTCCTCGAGGAATAGCACGCCGAAGCTCGATTTCAGATAGATGGCGAAGGACGAACAGAAATAGGTCGCCCAGATCAGCGGCGTGATCACCGCCAGCGTGCCGCGGAACAGCTCCATCGATTTCGCCAGCGGGGATTCGTTGTCGCTCGTCTTGCGCTCGTCGGGCAGGATCAGCTGGGTGTAGCGGTCGATCTCCAGCCCCGGGTCGAACCGGCTGAGCACCGGCATGACCAGCCCGACGGGCTTGCCCTTGGCGACCATCCAGCGCGCCGATTCCGGCATGGTGAAGAACAGCACCAGCGCCAGTATCAGCGTGGTGGCGCCGCAGAAGAAGAACACCATGTGCCAGCTCGGCCCCGGCAGGAAGGCGGGCAGAGAACCCGCGGCATGCAAGGCGGCATAGCCATGATCGGGCGAGGCGAAGAAATTGGTCACCTGCCCGGCCATCGCGCCGCCGGCGCTGAAGCCCAGCATGATGATCGTCACCGCCAGCGCCTTCTTGCCGCTCGGCATGCTCTCGATATTCACGGACCAGGCCGGCGCCAGCAGACCGCCAATGGCGAGGCCGCCGATCAGCCGCAGCGCGATCAGCACTTCGGGCGAATTGGCGAAGCCCGTGACGAAAGTCAGCACCGCGCTGATCAGCGTGCACCACAGGATCACCGGCCGCCGCCCGGCGATATCGGCCAGATAGGATCCGACCAGCGAACCGATCATCTGCCCGAGAAAGGCCGCCGAACTGACATAGCCGGTCATCGCATCGGTCAGCGCCATCTGCTCGCGCAGATAAGGCAGCGTGAAGGAGATCAGCGAGAAATCGAGACCGTCGAAAAAGGTGACCAGCGAGGAAATGACCAGCAAGCGGACATGGAACCGCGTCATCCCCGCACGTTCGAGAAATGCGGTAACGTCGAGTGTTTGCCCCGGCGTGCTCGCCATACCCAGCCCTCTTCCCTTATTATTGGCGGGCAACCTATCGTCCATCGCCCGCCCGCGCCAGATCAATCATCAGGCGTTTTTGTTGTCGGCTGAAGGGGTAAGCCAGAAGGCGGCGCGGCGCAAATAGGCATCGAGGACATCGTCTTCCGGCGGGGCGTCGGCCAGCATGAAGGGCCCGGTGGGCAGCAGCCGGTATCCGCCGCCGGGCACGGTCGCCACCAGTTCCGGGCAGCCCATTCCGGCCAGCTTGGCGCGCAGGCGCGAGACATGCACTTCAACGCTGTTGGTCTCCGGATCGTGGCGGATGCGCCAGACGTCGCGCAGCAATTGCCACCGCGTCACGCTGGCGCCGGGCCGGTCCGCCAGCCGCCACAACACGCCGAATTCGCGCGGTTGCAGGCCCAGCCAGCGCGTGCCCCGCCGCGCGTCGCGATGGAACAGGTCGAGCGTCAGCGGGCCGACCGAGCGCCAGCGCGGCAGCATATCGAACATCTCCGCCACGCGGCGGGCCCGCGCCTCCAGTTCGCGCAGGCTGACGCTGGCTGGCAGCGCCTCCGCGCAGCCGCGCCGCAGCAGGCCGGCGCGTTCGCCGCCATCCTCCACGCCCAGCATGATCAGGCGCCAGGCCGGGCAGTCGGCCTCGGCCAGTTCGAGCCGGGTTTCGGGCGCCAGCAGGGCCGCGTCGATCAGCAGCACATGGCGGCATTCGGCGCGACGCCCGGCATGGCCCGCGCAGAGCTCCCAGCCGCTCTGCCGCAAGTCCCATTGTCCGGGCGGATCGCTTGTCTGCGAGATCCAGCCAAACTTTTTCACGCCCCACTCCGCGACCGAAGGTGCCCCGCAAGGCACCAGCATCGCAGCCGCCGCGCAAGGCGGTTTGCGGGTCGCGCGAGTGGTGTGTGGATCGGCCCGGGCGGGCGATCAGGCGGCGGAGCTGTTGATCCCCATGCTCTGCAGGTAGCGCTTCACATTGCGCCCGGCCTGCCGCAGCCGCTGTTCGTTTTCGACCAGCCCGATGCGGACATAGCCTTCGCCGTCCTCGCCATAGCCCACGCCCGGCGCCACGGCGACATCGGCATGGGTCAGCAATTGCTTGGCGAATTCCATGCTGCCCATGTCCTTCAGGCCCGGCGGGAGCGGGGCCCAGGCGAACATGGATGCGGGCGGTGGCGGAATGTCCCAGCCGGCGCGGCCGAAGGCTTCCACCATCACGTCGCGCCGCTTGTGATAGAGCTGGCGGTTCTTCTCGACGATGTCCTGCGGCCCGTTCAGCGCGGCGACCGCGGCGGCCTGGATCGGGGTGAAGGCGCCGTAATCGATATAGGACTTCACCCGCGTCAGCGCGGCGATCAGCGTCTTGTTGCCGACCGCGAAGCCCATGCGCCAGCCGGCCATGGAATAGGTCTTGGAAAGGCTGGTGAATTCCACCGCCACATCCTTCGCGCCCTTCACCTGCAGGATGGAAGGCGTCGGCTTGCCGTCATAATAGAGTTCGGAATAGGCAAGGTCGGACAGGATCCAGACCTTGTTCTCCTTCGCCCAGTCCACCAGCTTCCGGTAGAATTCCAGATCGACCACTTCGGCCGTCGGGTTGGACGGATAATTGACGATCAGGATCGTCGGGCGCGGCACGGTGAAGCGCATCGCTTTTTCCAGCGCATCCCAATAGCGTTCGTCCGGCGTGGTCGGCACGGCGCGGATCGTCGCCCCGGCAATGATGAAGCCGAAGGTGTGGATCGGATAGCTGGGATTGGGCGCCAGGATCGTGTCGCCCGGCGCGGTGATCGCCGTGGCGAGGCTCGCCAGCCCTTCCTTGGAGCCGAGCGTGACGACCACTTCGCTTTCGGGATCGAGATCGACACCGAAGCGGCGCTGATAGTAATTCGCCTGCGCGCGGCGCAGCCCCGGAATGCCCTTGGACTGGCTATAGCCATGCGCGTCGGGCTTCTGCGCGACCTCGCACAATTTGTCGATCACGTGCTGGGGCGGGGGCAGGTCCGGATTGCCCATGCCGAGGTCGATGATGTCCCGTCCCGCCTGGCGGGCTGCGGCTCGCATCGCGTTGACTTCGGCGATGACATAGGGCGGCAGTCGCTTGATGCGGTAGAATTCGGTTTCCATGACCTCTGTATATCCAAAGCACGCGGGCAGGATTGCGCGCGGGCAACACTGATTGTGGCGGAATCGGCGCAGTAGCGCAATTGCGCGATGCGCTTCAAACCCCTCCCATTTGTAACATTCTTGCCTATGATGGCGGCGATGAGTGCGAAAGACGACTCTGCCGGAGAGGCGGCCGACATCTTCACCGAAATGCTCCGCATCCAGGGCGAGGCGGCGCGGCAGGTGATGGAAACCTTCCTTCCCGAAGCCGCGGAAGCGGTGCCCGGCGACGAGACGCTGGCCGATTGGGGCGAATCCGCCATGCGCATCCAGCGCATGTGGGAGGAATTCCACAGGGAGCAGAAGACCCCGGAAACGCCGCTGCCCTTCTTCGTCGATCCGGCGCAGTGGATGGGTTTCATGCAGGGCTGGTACCAGCAGATGCCGCTGCTCGATCCGGAGCGGCAGCGGCGCCTGTTCGAGGAAGGGCTGGAACTGTGGGAGGATATCCTCGCCAAGTTCGAAACCGCCTCGCAGGACGGCACCGCCGCCGCCACGCTGCAATTGCCGCGCGAGGACCGGCGCTTCGCCGCGCCCGAATGGCGCGACCGGCCGGTCTTCGCGCTGATCCATCAGACCTACCTGCTGTTCGCCGAACGGATCGGCGAAGCGGTGAACGAGGTGGAGGGGCTGGACGAGCAGGAACGCGAACAGCTCCGCTTCGCGACCCGCAGCGTGCTCGATGCGATCAGTCCGGCCAATTTCCCGCTGATGAACCCGCTGGTGCTCGAACGCACGATCGAGACCCAAGGCGAGAATCTCGCCAAGGGGATGGAGCGGCTGACCGCCGATCTCGACAAGGGCCAGCTGACCCACACCGATTCCACCGCGTTCCGTCTCGGCGAGAATATCGCCAACACGCCGGGCAAGGTGGTGCATGAGACCGAGCTGTTCCAGCTGATCCAGTATTCGCCCACCACGGAGGAGGTGCTGGAGATCCCGCTGCTGATCTTCCCGCCCTGGATCAACCGCTTCTACATCCTCGATCTCAACCCGAAGAAGAGCTTCGTTCGCTGGGCGGTGGAGCAGGGGCTGACCGTGTTCGTGGTCAGCTGGCGCTCGGCCGATGAGAGCCTCGCCCATGTCGTGTGGGACGATTATATTCGCGCGCAGATCGAGGCGATCGACGTGGTGCGCGCGCGGCTGAAAGTGCCCAATGTGCATACGGTCGGCTATTGCGTCGCCGGCACCACGCTCGCCGCGACGCTGGCGATCCTCGCCCGGCGCGGGCAGGCGGACCGCGTGGCCAGCGCCACCTTCCTAACCGCGCAGGTCGATTTCGAACGCGCGGGCGAATTGAAGCTGTTCGTGGACGACAAGCAGCTCGAGCTGATCCGCCAGGCGAGCAAGGGCGGCTTCTTGGACGGTCGCTATATGGCGGCGACTTTCAACCTGCTGCGCGGCACGGACCTGATCTGGAACTACGTCGTCAATTACTACCTGCTGGGTGAGGACTATCCGGCCTTCGACCTGCTGCACTGGAATGGCGACGTCACCAATTTGCCGGCCAGGTGGCATGAGAGCTATCTGCGCGATCTCTATCGCGACAACCGGCTGGTGGTGAAGGATTCGCTGGAGGCGGACGGTACGCCGATCGACCTCACCCGCGTGGCAACGCCGGTCTATGTGCAGGCCGGGCGCGAGGATCATATCGCTCCGCCGGAAAGCGTGTTCCGCATGCTGTCGCACCTGTCGGGCCCGGCGCGCTTCGTGCTGGCCGGCAGCGGGCATATCGCCGGCGTGGTCAATCCGCCGGCCGCGGGCAAATACCAGTACTGGACCGGCAGCGCCGATGCGCCCTCGCTGGAGGACTTCGTTGCCGGTGCGGAAGAACATCCGGGAAGCTGGTGGACCGACTGGCTGGGCTGGCTCGAGTCGCATGGCGGCACCCGGGTTCCGGCCAGGGGCAAGCGCAAGCCGGGCGGCCGGAGCGACCATGTGATCGAGGATGCACCGGGCCGCTACGTGGCTATGCGATAGCGCTTTTCCGCGGTCTTCCGCCGGCAATATTACAATTATTGTGCACTGCACAATTTGCTCTTGACAATGAGGTCTCCAAGCCTATTTTGTGCAATGCAGCAATCGCGTTGCGGCGCGGTGTCGGACAATGCGCAGCTCAAGCGAGGAATTCATGGCCGATTCTCCGGAAAAGCCCGAAGACAGTGCCGAAAAAGCCTATGCCGCCGCGGCTTCCGAAATGAAGCCGGCGGGCAAGGCGCCTGCCGCCAAGGCCTCGGCCGCGAAGCCCGCGGCCAAGAAGGCCACGACGGCTAAGTCCAAGGCTCCGGCAAAGCCGAAAGCCCCGGCAAAGAAACCCGCCACGGCGAAGAAGGCTGCGGCCAAGACCAAGGCAGCGCCGAAAGCCAAACCGGCGCCCAAGCCGGCCGCGAAGCCCGCGGCCAAGCCGGTCACCGCCGCGACGCCCGCACCCGCACCGGCGCCCGAGGCGAAACCTGCTCCCGCGCCGGCCCCTGTCGCCGCGAAGGCGCCGGAGCCGGTGGCCAAGGCACCTGCTCCCAAGCCGGCTCCTAAGCCGGTTCCCAAACCTGCTCCGGTAGCGGCCAAGGCGCCCGCGCCAGCAGCTGCCAAGGCTCCGGCCGCGGCTTCCGAAGATAAGAAAAAAACACCCTTACCCACCGTCAGCGAATTGAAGGACATGATCATGGCTACCGCCAAGACCCCCGATTACAGCAATATGCTCACCGAAATGCAGTCCAAGGCCAAGGACGCCTATGAAAAGGGCACCGAAGCGATGGGCGAAGCCACCGAGTTCGCCAAGGGCAATGTCGAAGCCCTGGTCGAGAGCGGCAAGATCCTTGCCGGCGGCATGCAGGACATGGGCAAGACCGTCGTCGACGAAGCCAAGTCGGCTTACGAGACGATGACCGCCGACATGAAGGAAATGGCTGCCGTGAAGAGCCCGACCGAGCTGTTCCAGCTGCAGGGCAAGATCATGCGCCGCAACTTCGATTCGCTGGTCGCCACCAGCTCGAAGAACACCGAAGCGATGATGAAGCTCGCCAACGACGCTTTCGCCCCGCTTTCGGGCCGCATGAACGTCGCGGCCGAAAAGATCTCGAAGGTTGCCGCCTAAGGCGCAACCTGACGGGTTGAATTGCTGACGCATCCGCCGGGGCTCCTCTCCTCCCGGGCGGGTTCGACGGGCCGGACGGTGCAGACCGTCCGGCCCGTTTGCGTCCCGGCCTGCTCTACTGAAGGTTGCCCGATTTCGCGCGTCAGCCCCGCTTACGCAGCGTTAATCGGAACAGTTTATCGCCTGAAATGAGCCCCGCATCTTGCAGCGGCGGCGCCCGATACGATATTTGCGCCCTATGCACCGGATTCCTGCTTGCCCGCCCGACGAGGCCAACGCCCTGCGCGAAGCGAAATTGCGCGCGGCCGGAGCGGATGACGACACCGGCACCACCGAGGGTGACGGCCAGGTCGGCCTCGCCACGCGTACCCGCTCGAAACCGAAAAAGCCGAGCCAGTACAAGGTGCTGATGCTCAATGACGATTACACGCCGATGGAATTCGTCGTCATGGTCCTCAAGCGCTTCTTCCGCATGGACCTGGAACAGGCGACGCGGGTGATGCTGCATGTGCACCAGCGCGGCGTCGGCGTGTGCGGCATCTTCCCCTACGAAGTGGCCGAAACCAAAGTGAATCAGGTGATGGATTTCGCGCGCGAGAACCAGCACCCGCTGCAATGCACGCTGGAAAAGGCCTGAACGGCACACCGAGCGGCCGAAATGGCCGGAGCCCAACAGGGGGCATGACCTTGCGGCAAGTGCGGGCTATAGCGCCGCGCGACCTCCCACCGCGATTGCCGCCAGCTTGAAATTCATCACCGCCATAGACCGTTACATCTTCCGGCTCGTGCTGGTGCCGATGCTCGGCGTGTTCGCGCTCGCCGCCTCGCTGCTGATGCTGGAAAAGATGCTGCGCCTGTTCGAGTTCGTCTCGACCGAGGGCGGCCCGGTCACCGTGGTGTTCCGCATGCTGGTGAACCTGATCCCCGAATATGCGGGGCTGGCGATCCCGCTGGGCCTGCTGCTGGGTATCCTGCTCGCCTTCCGCAAGCTCGCCACGTCCAGCGAGCTGGACGTGATGCGCGCGGTCGGTTGGAGCTACACGCGGCTGCTGCGGGTGCCCTACATGATCACCTTCGTGCTGGTGGCGCTCAATTTCGCGATCGTCGGCTATCTCCAGCCGCTGGCGCGCTATGGCTACGAACAGCTGCAATACGAATTGCGCTCGGGCGCGCTCGGCGCGTCGATCAAGATCGGCGAATTCGTGACACTGGAAGATCGCGTGGCGTTGCGGATCGAGGAAAGCCGCGACGAGGGGCGCCAGCTCATGGGCATCTTCGCCCGCGTGGCGGACGGCAAGGGCCAGTCGTTGGCGATCACCGCGCGGGAGGGGCGTTTCCTGGCCAATCGCGAGGACCGCAACACGATCATCCTGCGCCTGCTGGACGGCACGATCGTGCATGATCTGCCCGACCAGACGCCGCGCGTTCTCAGCTTCTCGCAGCACGACCTGCCGATCGACCTGCCGGCGATCGAGCGGTTCCGCGCGCGTGGCGACAAGAGCCGCGAATATCTGCTGCCCGAATTGCTGCGGATCGGCTGGAGCCCGGATGCCACCATGCAGGAGCGCGACGCCGGGCTCGCCAATTTCAATTACCGGATGGTCGAAGTGGTGATGATGCTGATGATGCCGCTGCTGGCAGTGGCGCTGGCGATCCCGCCCAAGCGATCGACCAGCGCGCTCGGCGTGTTCGTGTCGATCGTCATGGTGGTCTCCTATCACAAGGTGAACCAGTATGGGCAATCGGTGGCGGAGCTGGGGCGGGTCGATCCCTGGGTCGGGTTATGGGGGCCCTTCGTCATCTTCGCGGCGCTGATCGCCTGGATGTATTACCGCGTCGCCTTCGTCCCCGGCGGGCAGGCGATCGGTGCGCTGGAGGCGGCCTTCGCCAAGCTCGGCAAGCGCTTCCGGGCCATGCTCGGATGGTGGGAACGCCGGCGGCGGCCGGCCGTGATGCAGGCGGAGGCCGGCGATGCTGCTTGATTTCTTCCCCTCGCACACGCTCACGCTCTATCTCGCCAAAACCTTCATCCTGCGCATCATCGCCGCGCTGGCGATGCTGGTGCTGGTGCTGATGATGCTCGATCTGTTGAGCAACAGCGCGGATATCCTCGCCTATCCCGGAAACGGACAGGGCGACCTGCTGCGCTATGTCTCGCTGCGCGTGCCGCAGCTGGTGGCGCAGTTCCTGCCCTATTCGGTGTTGCTGGCGACGATCATCACGCTGGCGACCTTGAACCAGAACAGCGAAGTGGTGTCGATGAAGGCCGCCGGGCTTTCCGCGCATCAGATCCTCGCGCCTTTGCTGCTTACGGCGGCGGTGGTCGCCTGCCTGTCCTTCGTCTTCAACGAACGCGTGGTCACTCGCGCAACCGGGACGCTGACGGCGTGGGAAGACAGCGATTTCGGCCCCATTCCCGACGATCCGAGCACCCGCAGCAATGTCTATCTGGCGGATGGCAAGGATGTGCTGCTGGCCTCGATCGTAACCGGCACGGGCGCAAACACGGTGATGGAAGGCGTCACTTATTACGAGCGCGATCCCAATGGCATGATCGTGCGGCAGCTGCGCGGCAGCCGGGCGACATTCGCCGATCCCGGCTGGCGGCTCGAAGAGGCCGAGCAATTCGATGTCGGCCCGGCGGAGCAGCAGAAACTGGCGGAACCGGTTGTGATCGCGCCGGAACTGGGGCTGGACCAACTCGAGCTGCGCAGCGTCAATCCCGATGCCGAAAGCCTGCCCGAACTCTCCCGCTCGATCCAGGCGCTGGACGAGGCCGGGCGGCGGACGTCCGAGTTGAAGGGCCGCTGGTGGCACAAGATATCAGGGCCGCTCTCGGCAGTGCTGATGCCGCTGCTGGGTGCGGTGGCGGGCTTCGGCCTCGCGCGTTCCGGCCACCTCTTTGCCCGCGCGGTGATCGGCATGGCGCTGGGCTTCGCCTATTTCGTGGTCGACAATGCCGCGCTGGCGATGGGCAGCTTCGGCGGATATCCGCCGCTGCTCGCCGCATGGGCGCCGTTCCTGCTGTTCTTCCTGATCGGCGAGACGGTGCTGGTGCGCACCGAGGAATAGCGGTTCAGCGCGCGCCCATCGTGCTGCGCGCGATGCGGATCACCAGCATCGTCATGCTCGTATAGCTGGAGCGGTGATAGGTCGAACCTTCGCCCAGCTCCACGCAGATGCGCTTATGCGCCTCCCCCAGCGAGTGATAGGGCAGGCTGGGCAGCAGGTGATGCAGCGCGTGATAGCGCAGCCCCACGGGCGCCCACAGGGCCGCGAAGGGCGAGGGCGGCGGGACATTGACCGAATCGAGATATTGCCCGGTCACCGTCATCGCTTCGCCCTCATTCTCCCACAGATGCGCCACCAGCGTACGCAGCTGGTTCAGCACGGCGACGCCGGACATGATCGCCATCGCGATCAGCAGCGGGCGCCAGCCGAGCAGGAAGATGCTGGCGATCAGCACCAGTGCCCAAACGCTGGCCCCGGCTTCCTGCCAGAAGAAGCGGCGCTTCATTTCGCCTTCGGCCGGGCGGCGGCGGAAGGCCGGGTTGATGGCGAGGGCCGAGAAACGCTCCCAGGTGAATTTGCGCAGCGGCGGGATGATCGCGCCGAGCGGCGTCAAAATGCCGAAGCGGATGATCAGCGCCGGCGGCGCCAGCAGCGCGATCAGCAGGAAGGCGGGCAGCGACCACGGCTTCATCAGCGCGAGCGGCAGATATTCGGGATCTTCCACCGTGCCATAGCGCGTGCGGGCGTGATGCAGCGTGTGCACGCCTTCATACATGAAGGAGGGCGTCAGCATCGGCACGCCGACCAGCGCGTTCCAGGCCGTGCGGAAGCCGGGCAGGGCGTTGCGGTGGAGATGCGAGATCTCGTGGATGAACAGCAGTGCCCGGTACAGCGTCAGCACCGCGACCACACCGCTCGCCACCGCCAGCAGCGTGTTGTCGATCAGGATCGCGCCAGCCAGCGCGGCATAGCCGATGCCGGCGGAAAGCAGCATGTCCGGCCAATAGACGCCGGGGCGGGCCTGGTTGATGTCGCGCGTCAGCTCGGCCGCGGCGCGCAGCATCGCCTTGTCGTCGGGCGTGGTGGCCAGCGCCACGCGCCGGGCAGCCTGAGCCGCATTGGCGGCACCGTCGATGGTTTGTGTAGCTGGCATCAAATTCAGTTTCCGAAAACGCCCGGGGCCGGTATTCGCAGCGGCCGAACGAGCCCCTGCGCGGCCTTTTGCGGCTCGCTTGACAACGCCCTCGAACCATACGCAGGGCTAATCGCGAATGAACGAGGACCGATCGTGTCTGGCGACAAAATAGATATTACCCCCGTAAGCGGCAAGCGCGACCTCAATGAATTCGTCGATCTCGCTTATCGATTGAATGCGGCAGATCAAAATTGGGTGCCGCCGCTGCGCGCTGAAGTGGTGGAACTGCTGACGCCGGGGAAGAACCCGTTTCACGAACATGCGCGGGTCCAGCTGTTCCTCGCCCGCCGCGGCGGCAAGGTCGTCGGCCGGATTTCCGCGCATATTGACGAGCTGGCGCTGGAACAGCCGCCGGAGCAGGGCATGGGGCCGGGCACCGGCAATTGGGGCATGCTGGAAGCGGAGGACGAGGAGACCACCCACGCGCTGATCGCCCGGGCGGAGGACTGGCTGCGCGAACAGGGCATGACCCGCGTGCTCGCGCCGATCAGCCTGTCGATCTGGGAAGAGCCGGGCCTGCTGGTCCACGGCCACGATCATCCGGCAATGGTGATGATGGGCCATGACCTGCCGCAATATCAGGGCTGGGTGGAATCCGCCGGCTACGACGTGGCCAAGCGGCTGCTGACCTACGATCTGCGGGTGGACAAGGGCTTCCCCGATATCGTCAACCGCATCGTCGCCTCGGGCGAGCGCAACAAGCAGATCACCGTGCGCCCGGTCGATCTCAAGCATTTCGAACGCGACGCGGCGATCTTCATCGACATCCTCAACGATGCCTGGTCGCGCAATTGGGGCTTCGTGCCCTTCACCGAGGCCGAGAAGGCTTATGGCGCGAAGAAGCTCAAGCCGCTGATCCTCGAAGGCGCGAATATGATCGCGGAGCTGGATGGCGAGCCGGTGGCCTTCATGATGGCGCTGCCCGATGCCAATGCGGTGATCGCGCCGATGAAGGGCAAGCTGTTTCCGTTCAACTGGATCAAGCTGCTGTGGTGGCTGCACAACCCGCAGCCGGCCGATTTCCGCGTGCCGCTGATGGGCGTGGTCAAGAAGTGGCAGAACACCCGCCTCGCCAGCCAACTGGCTTTCATGATGATCGAATATATCCGCCGCTACGCGGTCGGCAGCCACGGCGCCAAGCGGGCCGAGATCGGCTGGGTGCTGGAAGACAACCAGGGCATGGTGGCCATCGCCAAGGCGATCGACAGCAAGATGAACCGGGAATACCGGATCTACGGCAAACAGCTGTAACATCCTGATTCGCGGGGAACGGCGGCGCCCACACGGCGTTAAGATTCCACACGATCTGTGGATTCCTACTGGGGCAATCATGCGCGGCGAGAAAGGCAGCAAGACCGGCAAATCGCGCCTCGGCCGCGTTCTCGTGGTCGAGGATGATCCCGTGCTTGCCCTGCATATCGAACAGGCTCTGCTCGATGCCGGCGCGACGAAGGTGGAGATTTGCCCGACCATCGCCTGCACCATGCGCGCGCTCGATGCCGGGCCTGCGCAGACGATGGTGATCGACGTCCATCTGGCCGATCGCGACGATGGCTGGGCGCTGGCGGAACTGGTCACCCAGCTCGGCCCGCGCCGCCCGCGGATCGCCTTCTCCACCGGATCGCCGGAGGATATTCCCCCCGAAGTGGCCGAGCTCGGCCCGGTGTTCGAAAAGCCCTATGACCCGGCCCTGCTGGCCGAGGTGCTGGCGAGCGACCGCAAGGGCGGCCTGTTCGCCCGCCTGCGCGGCGCGATCGGCTGAACAACCCCCTCCGATCGTTTCCCGATTCGGCGCAAGATCTTCACCGGCAAGGAAAAAGGCCCCCGCTCTGGGAGCGGAGGCCTCTCGGGATCGTATCACCGGCCGCTTGGACGGGAGGGGGGGTCTCGGCGGTGACAGTGGGTCAATGAGCTTGCCGGGCGGGGGTTCCCGCAGGTGCGAAAAAAGTTGGAAAAATTTTGAAGGCGTGGTTTGCACCTGTTCCGCACAACCGCCATTCCCGATGTGGAGCCGGCGGTTGATCCGGCCAAAGGCGGGTTCGGAACAATCCGGTGCCTTGCCACGTTAAACGCCCAAATCCACGGGAAGGGTATATATGTCGATTGGCGCCGAAGTTGCCGCTCATCTGCCATTTCTACGCCGTTACGCGCGCGCGCTCACGGGGTCGCAAACCACCGGCGACGCGTTCGTCCGAGCCACTCTAGAAGCCGCGCTGGCGGATGAAGAGCTGGCCGATTCGCTCCGCGGCGGGCGGGTTCCGCTCTACCGGGCGTTCAACAAGGTCTGGTCCAGCGCCTATCTCGAAGTCGGCGCCGATGCTCCGGCCGGTACGCCGCATGAGGCGGGCGCGCAGGCCCAGCTGAGCAAGGTCACGCCGATGAACCGGCAGGCGCTGCTGCTGACCACGGTCGAGGATTTCTCGCGCGCCGAAGCGGCGGAGATCATGGGCGTCGATGAAAGCGAGATCGCTTCGCTGGTTGCCGAGGCGGTGGAAGAGATCGAGCGCGAGAACACCACCAGCGTCCTCATCATCGAGGACGAGCCGCTGATTTCGATGCAGCTCGAAGACCTGGTCCGCTCGCTCGGCCACGATATCTGCGGTACCGCCGCCACCCGCACGCAGGCGCAGGAAGTGGTCGCGGAAACCACGCCGGGCCTGGTGCTGGCCGATATCCAGCTGGCCGACGGTTCGTCGGGCCTCGATGCGGTGGACGATATCCTGGCGATCGATTCGGTGCCGGTGATCTTCATCACCGCCTATCCCGAGCGGCTGCTGACCGGCGACCGGCCGGAACCGACCTATCTGGTCACCAAGCCGTTCCAGGAAGCCACCGTGCGCGCGGCGATCAGCCAGGCGCTGTTCTTCCAGTCGGGCCGCCCGCTCGGCTGATCGGCAATTCGCTGCTACAAGCGGGGCATGGCCCGGCTCAAGCTCAAGCTCCAGCTCTATTGCGGCGACGAGATCGCGATGGGGCCGGGCAAGGCCGACCTGCTGGAAGCGATTGCGCGCGAGGGGTCGATCTCGGCCGCCGCGCGCAGCCTGGGCATGAGCTATCGCCGGGGCTGGCTGCTGGTCGATCAGATGAACCGCTGCTTCACCGAACCGCTGGTGGAAGCCCGGCCCGGCGGCGGCAAATCCGCGGGCGCGAGCGTCACTCCGGCGGGCGAGGCCGCGCTCGCGGCCTATCGCACGCTTTCGGCCCGGCTGGAGGGCGATGCGCAGGGGCGAGGCTTCGAAACGCTCGAGAAGGCGATCCGCCCCGCTCCCCTTGCGCGGGCGCCTGCTAGCGATTGATGATGTGGAGCAGTGCGTGGGCGCCGTCGCGTGCGACGCGGCGCGCCTTGGGCTGGCCGCCCAGCCAGCCGAAGGCCCATGCGGCGGCTGCGACACCGGCCAGCGCCCCGGTGACATTGCTTGCCAGTTCCGCGGCGAAGATCGCATCCGCGCCCCAGCTTCCACGAAGCAACCAGGCGAAGGGCACCATCACCAGCGCCACCCGCCCGAGTGAAAGCACGAGCGCCAGCGTGGCCCGGTCGATCGCGTTGAAGGAGCCGTTGGCGACGATCAGCACGCCATATCCAGCATAGCCCCACACGGCGATCTGCAAATAGCGCGTGGCCGCATCGACAGTCTCGCTGTCATCGCTGAACAGGGCAGCGAACCAGTCGCGCGCGAAATGAAGCACGAGCGCGGCGGCGAGACCGTAGAACAGGCAGAATGCGCCGGACAGAAGCAGCGCGCGCCGCGCCCTGCCGAATTGCTCGGCGCCCCAGTTCTGGCCGACGATTGCGCCGATCGAGCTGGACAGTCCGAGCAGCGGGACGACGGCGAAAGTCTCCAGCCGTCCGCCGACGCCGAAGCCGGCCACGGCCGCCTGCCCCTGCGAGGCGATCAGCGAGGTCAGCACGGCCAGGCCGATCGGATTGATCGAATTGGAAAAGGCCGCCGGGCCGGCCACGCGCCCCAGCGCCTTCGTTCCTTCACCCCACCGGCATTGCCTGAGGCATGAGGGCGAGAAGCGGATCTGGCTGGTCTGCAACAGCACATAGCCGACCACGCAGCCCAATGCCCATCCGGCGATCGTTGCATAGGCGGCACCGGCAATGCCGAAACCCGCGAAGCCGAAGGCGCCGTTGATCAGCATCGGATCGAGAATCCAGTTGGCGATCGCGAAGGTGAGCAGGATCGCGGTGCTGCGGCTTGCCGCGCCCTGGCCGCGCAGCGTGCCGTTGATGCCCATGACCACCAGCAGCAAGGGATAGCCGACCGCGTAGGGCACCATATAGGCATCGGTCAGTTCGAGCAGGCGGCCATCGGCCTGCATCAGCCGGAACAGCGGGTTTCTCAGCAGATAGAGCCCGGCACCGACCGCGAGGCCGATCGCCAGCGCCAGCATGATGCCCAGATTGCCGTATTGATGCGCCTTGCTCTCGTCGCCTGCGCCCAGCGCGCGGCTGACCACCGAGCTCGTGCCCGCAATCACGCCCACGCCGAGGCTGGCGAGCGCGGTGGTGGCGGGGAAGATGAAACTGATCGCCGCGAGTTCGTCCGCGCCGAGCTGGCCCACGAAATAGGCGTCCACCAGGCCGATCGACATGATCGCGGCGACCCCGAACATGATCGGCGTCGTTTGCCTGACAAGGTGGCCGGCGATCGAACCGTGGGTCAGTTTAGCGCTGTCGGCCATCGTCCACCAACGTGTGAGCGCAAAAGGCGTTTCAGGGCGCGATCAGCACCTTGCATTGCGCGGTGCGGTGCTTGAGGCTTTCGAACACTTCCGGCGTGTCCGACAGCGAGATCGTGTCGGTCACCAGCAGGCGCGGCTCGATCGCCCCCGATTGCAGCGCATCGAGCGCGGCGACATATTCGGGCCGGGTGAAGAAGGCGCTGGTGACCAGCCGGACTTCCTTGGACAGCATGGCGAAGCTGTTGAACGTGTCCGGCTTGGTGCACAGGCCGAGCAGCAGGATCGTGCCGCGCGGGCGGACCTGTTCCACGCCCTGCGCGATCAGGCCCGGCAGGCCGACGCATTCGAAGACGATATCGGCCTTGCCGCCCAGCGCTTCCTCGGCGCCGCCAATCGGGTCCTGCGGATCGACCACGAAGATGTCGGCGCCCATCTCCAGGGCGCGGCCGCGCTGGAAATCGGCGATGTCCTGCACCGCCACTTTTGCGGCGCCGAAACGCTTGGCCCAGAACGCCACTGCAAGCCCGATCGGCCCGGCGCCGAGTACCAGCACCTTGTCGCCGGTCTTCATGCCGGAAAGGTTCAGCCCGTGTAGCGCGACCGCCAGCGGCTCGATGATCGCGCCGTCGGCGATGGAAACGTCTGCGGGCAGCTTCACGCACTGGTTCGGGCGGGTGACCGCGTATTCGGCATAACCGCCGCCCTGCAGGCCGAACTGGCTGCACCACTGCACCTCGCCCTTGCGGCAATGCTCGCAATGGCCGCAGCTCTTGAGCGGGATGACCGAGACGAGATCGCCGGTCTTCAGCCCTTCCACATCCTTGCCGAGCCCGACCACTTCGCCGGCGAATTCATGGCCGAGCACATCGCCATGCTTGCAGCCGTAGGCGGCGTCTTCGGTCATATGCAGGTCGCTGCCGCAAATGCCGCAGCGGCCGACTTCCACCACAACCTCGCCCTCTGCCGGAGTGGGGGCCGGCAGGGTTTCGACTTTCAGCGGTTCATGCAGGGCCTGGAAAATTGCGGCTTTCATTCTTCAGTTCTCCGCGCCGATACGAAGGACCGGCTTTACCACTTTTCCGCTTTCGCTGGCCTCGATCGCCTCGTTGATCTCGGCGAAGTCGAAATAGCCGATCAGCTTGTCGAAGGGGAAACGCCCCTCGCGATGATAGGCGATCAGTTCGGGCAGGAAGGTGACGAGATCGCTGTCCCCGCCGAGAATGCCCATCACGCGGCGCCCGCCGCCCATGAATTGCGCCTCGTTGAAGGTGAGGTCGTCCGCCGGGTCGGATGCGCCGACAATGCCGCAAATCCCCATCGGCGCGAGCAGGCCCCAGGCATCCTGGATGACTTTGTTGATGCCGGTCGTATCGAACACATAGCCGAGCCCTTGCGGGCACAATTCCCTGATCTTGCCGATCGCATCGTCCTTCGCATTGAAGGCATGGGTCGCGCCCAGCTCCTTGGCGAGGGCGAGGCGGGCATCGTTGACATCGACCGCGATGATCGGGTCCGCACCGGCGATCTTCGCCGCCATGATCGCGGCCATGCCGACCGTGCCGGTGCCGAAAATCGCAATCGGCAATCCGGCGCGCACTTTCATGCTGTTGAGCACGGCGCCTGCCCCGGTCATCAGCCCGCAGCCGATGGGCGCGAGCCGTTCGAGCGGGATATCCGAAGCGCTGTCCGGCACTTTCACCACATTGCGCTGATGCGCGATGGCATGGGTGGCGAAGCTGGACTGGCCGAAGAAATTGGCATTCATCGGCTCGCCGCCCAGGAACAGGGTGGGGCTGCCATCCGCGCGCGTGCCGGACCAGTTATAGGGGAAGAATTCGTAGCAATAGGTAGGCGCATCCACCGCGCAGCTCGGGCAATGGCCGCAGCTGTTGAAGCTCATCACCACCCGGTCGCCCGGCGCGGCGGCGGTCACCGCACTGCCCACTTCCTCGACAATGCCCGCGCCCTCATGGCCGAGCACCACGGGCAGCGGCACGGGCAACTGCTCGTCGCGCACCGCGAGATCGGTGTGGCAGATGCCGCAGGCGACCATGCGGATGCGCAGCTCGTCGGGGCGCAGCGCGTCGAGTGTCACGTCCTCGATGGCGAAAGGCTGGGTATTGCCGCGGCAGATGGCGGCCTGTGCGTGGACGGTCATATTACCTCACTTTCACCGGGCGGATGCCCCGCGAGGGAAGGGGGATCAAGGACATGGATCAATCAAGCGGCTTGATTGGCCCTAATTGCATGCCGCCATCGATCATCACATGGGCGCCCGTCATGTAGCTGCCGGCATCCGAAGCCAGCAGTAAAGCGAGCGGCTTGATCTGGTAAGTCTCGGCCATTCGGCCCACCGGCACCAGCTTGTCCCACGCCTGTTTCGCGGCCGGGTTCTTCTTGACCCAGCCGTCCCCAATATTGGTGACGAACGGGCCCGGTGCGATGGCGTTCACGCGGATGCCATAGGCGGCAAGCTCATAGGCGGCGTGGCGCATGAAATGCTTCACGCCGGCCTTGGCCGCCATATAGGGCACGCCGACGATCGCCTCGTTCACCTCGGCCGCATTGGAGCTGGTGATGACGATGGAGCCGCCGCGCCGCCCGCCATTGGCTTCGTTCGCCTTCATCGCCCGCGTCGCCTCGCGCACGGTGTGGAAGCAGCCGGTCAGGTTGATGCCGATCGACTTGTCCCAGCGCCATTTGTCATAGACGTCGATCTGCCCGTCGGGATTGCGCTTGTCTTCCGGGCTCCAGAAGCCGTTGCCGACATCGAGCCCGGCATTGGCGAAGCAGATATCGAGCCCACCATAGCAGGCGACATGCGCGTCCACCGCCGCGGCGACCTGTTCGAGATCGGACACGTCGCAGGCTTCCCAGCGCGCTTCATAGCCGGCCTCCACCAGCCGGTGCGCCTCGCGCTCTGCGCCTTCGGCATCGACGTCAGTCAGCGTAACCTTCGCGCCGGCTTCGGCCATGCATTCGGCATAGGCGAGGCCGATCCCGCTGGCCGCACCGGTGACGAGCGCCGAGCGGCCGGCGATATCGAACTGGTCGAGTGTTTTCATTCGTCTCTCAGAGGTAAAGCTTCGGATTGATGTCGAGCCCCTGCTCCTTGCAGTAGCTCTCATAGTGGTTGATCATCCACCAGACGTCGACCGTCTCGATGAAATTGGCCTCGTCGTCATAGAACTCGATCGGGCCGGTCATCCAGCCGAACAGCTTGCAGCCCTCCGGGTGTTCGGTGACGAGCGTATGGCTTTCGCCCGGCACTTCCAGGATCAGCCCGCCTGGCGTCGCCACCCAGTCATATTCGAGATAGCGGACCGAGCCGGTGATGCAGACCATCGTCACAGTGCCGCGGTGGAAATGCGTGCCGATCGTGCCGGGGCCTTTCATCCAGAGGATGTTGGAATAGGCGTTCTGGCGCACATCGAAGGCGAGGTGCTTGATCGCCGCGCTTTCGCCGAAGGGCACCCAGGGGCTGTCGACATCGCTTTCCATGTCGATGTAGCGCCCGCCGGGCGAGTGCTTCTCCACCACGCCGCGATAGTTGAAGGGAACGTCCACGATTTCCTTCACCGTGGAGGGCGGGGCTTTCATCACGCTTGCCATTCTTACTCTCCCCTTATCGGATCAGCGTATCGAGATAGTCGGCGCCGATGCCGCAGCTTTCATAATGCTCCCGCGCATCGCGCATGTAATCGAACACGTCGTAATGGCCGACGGAGTTGCCCTGCTCGTCCAGCCACATGAGCGGGCCGGAGACGACGAAGAACACCTTCATCGGATCGGGATGCTCATAGGAAACCAGCGTGTGGCTTTCGCCCGGCGTCTCGAAGATGAAATCGCCCGCCGTGGCGGTCCACTCATGTTCGAGATAGGCCCATTTGCCGCTGATCGTGTAGGCCCAGATCGGCTTGGGGTGGTAATGCCGGTTCACGATGCAGGGCTTCTTCGCCATCAGCACATCGGCCCACATGTTCAGCGTCGGGCTGATCCAGACCGGCTTGGAATAGACCTCTTCCACTTGCGGCCGCCCGATCGGCACCCACAGCCGCTCGTCGCCCTCGGCGATATTCTCCATATAGGCTTCGGGCTTCGCGCCGGGGCGCAGCGCATGCGGCACGGGCGGCGTGCCTTTCCACGGCTCGGTGGTGGGGGCTTCAGGCATTCACGATCCTCTCCTTGGCGCGTGCCGGCCGGCCCGCGCCGCTTGCGGTCCCTTTTGGGACTCGCGGCCCCGGCATCCTGCCCAAAGGCAGGAATGCTGGCAAGCGATCCGCCGCTCAGGCGTGCAGCGGCTGCTGCCCGCGCCGCTTCAGCACGGCCGGGGCGGTTTCCCTGAGGCCCATCGCCACGAAACCGCTGACGAGCGCGAGCGCGATCAGCAGCCACAGGAAGGTGGAGAGGCCGAAGGCGTCGTTCAGCGCGCCGGCGATGGTCGGGCCGAACACGCCGCCCAGCACTTCGCAACTGCCCATCGCCAGGCCGAGTACGGTGGCATGGTGGCGCTGGGCGAAGGTCTCCGAAGGGATCGTCGCCATGAAGATCGGGAAAATGCCGTTCACCGCCCAGCCGACGAAGAAGATCGCCGCCAGCGCTACGGAAGAACCTTCGAAATAGAGCGCCCCCAGCGGGCCGACCACGGAAAGGAAGGGAAGGGCCACCATCACCGGCTTGCGGCCGATAATGTCGGACAGGCCGGAAATGACGATGCTGTAAATCGCCGCCGCGATGCCCAGCGCGCCCATCACCCAGCTCATCGTGCTGGGATCGAGCCCTTTGCCCTGGACCAGGAAGATCGGCATGAAGGCCCAGGTGATCACGAAGTGGCCGACCATCAGCACGCCCACCACCACGCAGATCCGCATGTTGCGGACCTTCAGCGCTTCCATGATCGACATGGTGTCTGCGGCATGTTCCGCATGGACCGGGGCGGGCTCGGGTTCCCTCAGCATGAACCAGATCAGCGCGGCGCTCAGCAGGCCGGGCGCCGCCGCCAGATAGAAGGCCTCGCGCCAGCTGAAAGCGGTGGCGAAGGCGACCAGCACGACCGGGGCGAGGAAGGAACCGAGCAGGTTCGAACCGAGATTCTGCGCCACGCCCTGCGCCAGCCCGCGCCGTGCGGGATCGACTTCGCTTGCCACCATTGCATGGCTGATCGGCATCACGCCGCCCTCGGCCGCGCCCATCAGCAGGCGCGCGCCGAACAGGAACAGGAAACTGGTGGCCACGCCCGACAGGAACGAGCAGAGCGAGAAGGCGACCGTCGCCAGGATCAGCAGCAGCTTGCGCTTGCCCAGGCTGTCGGAGAGCTTGCCGACGAAGAAGGCCGCGATCGCCCAGCTAAAGCTCAGTCCGCTGGCGAGCAGGCCGATCTCCGTGCCCGACAGCCCCAACTCCGGCTCGATGAAGGGCATCAGCGCATTGATCGCCTGCCGGTCGAAGAACACGATGCCGAAATTCAGGCTTAGCAGGAAAACCAGCAGGAACTGGTAGGCGGGCGAATTCTTCATCCAGTTGCCCTGCTGGGCGGTGCCGCTTGGCTGCATTGTCATCTCTCCCCGGCCGCTCCCTATTGCGGGGCGGCGCTTATATTTATCGCGTCCCCGTCAGAGGAAAGGCCGCACCGGGTCGCTGCCGTCCCAGCCGCGGCTTGCTTCCCAGAAGCGTGTGAAAGTGCCGTCCATGCCCGGCGTCACCGGCAGCAGTTCGAGAAAGCCCCAATCGGCACCGGTGCCATTGTCGAGATAGACCACCTCGCCGCCGGTCGGCACCGCAGCCCGGAAGGCCTCGTGATAGCCGCGCGTCTGATAGTCGGCGCTCGATGCGTCGACATCGGCGCAGGCGATGCCGAAATGATGGAAGCCGTATCCGCGCTTGGCGATGGTTTCCTGATAGACGCTGGGATGGCTGTCGAGCGGCTGGATCAGTTCGATCAGCATATGGCCGGCAAAGCCCATGCCGATGGTGATGTCTGCCTTGCTCTCCTCGCCGCGATAGGTCTGGCCGGGCACCAGGAAATTATCGAGCACGAAAAACGGCCCCGCGCGCATATCGGCGGTCCAGCGGGCGATCGCCGCCTGCAGATCGGGTACCACGAAAGCGGTCTGTGCTACGCCGCCCATCGGCTGGCCATAGCCGAGCATCTCAGTCATCCATCTCTCCCGCCCGGCTGGCTGCCGGTCGGGAGCATGGCTCGCCAATCGGCGCGACAAAGTCAATCTTGCTATGGTATGGCGGCCGAAAAAGGGAGACGATTATGGCGACGCAACTCCGGTCCGAGGGCAACAAGCCGCGCATTGATTGCAGCGAGGAAGAGTGGAAGGCGCGGCAGGAACTGGCGGCCTGCTATCGCATCTTCGACCACATGGGCTGGTGCGAAGGCATCTACAACCACATCACATTGCGCGTTCCGGGCGAGCGCGACGCCTTCCTGATCAATCCCTTCGGGCTGATGTGGGACGAAGTGACTGCTTCCAACCTCATCAAGATCGATCCTGATGGCAACAAGCTGTCGGACAGCCCCTATCCGGTGAACCTGGCCGGCTTCACCCAGCATGCGACCTTCCACCAGGCGCTGCACTGGGCCCATGCCATCGTCCACACCCACACGCCGGACACGATGGCGGTGTGCTGTTCGAAGGAAGGGCTGACGCCGACCAATTTCTATTCCTGCTTCTTCGAAGGGCTGGTCGGCTATCACGATTTCGAAGGCATCACCGTGCGCAAGGAGGAAGGCGAGCGGCTGGTGCGCAATCTCGGCAACCGGCAGGTGCTGATGCTGCGCAATCACGGCCCGGTACTGATGGGCAAGACGCTCTACGAGATGTTCTTCCTCTATTACATGTTCCAGCGCGCCTGCGAGGTGCAGGTGAAGACCTATTCGATCGGCGAGCCGGTGATGGTTCCACCCGAAGTCATCGAGATCCACCAGCGCGACCGCGACGAGATGCTGGTCGACGAATTCGGCAAGCTCGATTTCGAAGCCTGGACCCGGCGGATCGACAAGATCGACACGAGCTGGCGCGAGTAGTAAGCGCCGCGACCATGTCTCGCATGACGGTAAATGGCAGGCCGGTCCAGTTCGACATGGACCCGCAGACGCCGCTGCTCTGGGCCCTGCGGGATGCGGCCAATCTCACGGGAACGAAATATGGCTGCGGCGTGGGCGATTGCGGCGCCTGCATGGTGCTGGTGGATGGCGCTGCCTTGCGCAGCTGCCTCGTCACCATTGCCGAGGCCGAGGGGCGCTTCATCACCACGATCGAGGGGCTGTCGCACGACCGCTCGCATCCGGTGCAGCAGGCGCTGGTGGCGGAACAGGCGATCCAGTGCGGCTTCTGCACGCCTGGCATCGCCATCGCGGCGGCGGCGCTGCTGCAGAAGAATTCCAATCCTAGCGAAGCGGAAATTCGCGAGGCCATCCCCAATTTGTGCCGCTGCGGGGTCTATCCGCGGCTGGTGAAGGCGATACAGCGCGCCGGCCGCGTCGCGCGCCGGGCCGAAACGATCAGTGCCGCGCCCGCGCCGGGCATCGATGCGCGCGACGCGGCCGCCGCCGTTCCGGCGATGCGGGCGCTGCCACAGGAAGGAGACGAGGAATGAAGGCGAGGATCTGGCACAATCCCAAATGCGGCACGTCCCGCAAGACGCTGGCGCTGCTGGAAGAGCGGCCGGGCGTGGATGTGGAAGTGATCGAATATCTCAAGACCCCGCCCAGCCGCGAAAAGCTCGCCCAGCTTTACAAGGCTGCCGGCATGGCCCCGCGCGAAGGGCTGCGCCTGCGCGGTACCGATGCGGCCGAGCGCAGGCTGACCGAAGCGGATGACGATACCGTGCTGGAGGCGATGGCGGCGGAACCGATCCTGATCGAGCGGCCGCTGGTCGAAACGGACAAGGGTGTGCGCCTGTGTCGGCCACAGGAAAAAGTGGAAGAAATCCTCTGAGCGGGGGCGTGGTTGCGCTGTCTTGAAGCTGTCAAGCTTGCATCGATCTTTCATATTTGCCAAGCGGATGGCATTCCCAAGCGCGCTACGCGCGCTTTGCGCAGAAAAGGGAGCGCGTCTTTTCCATGAATGGCAGCGAGTTGGCCAAGGGCCGTCGTCCGGGGCTTCTGCAGCGTATTTCCCGGGCAATGGGGCCTGCCGGCGTCTTTTTCCGGGGTTTCCTCGAACATCCGCGCATGGTCGGCGCAATCCTGCCATCCTCAAACGCGGTGATCGACAGGATGCTTGGGCCCGTCGACTGGCCTAACTGCAAGCTGTTCGTGGAATATGGGCCCGGCGTGGGCACCTTCTGCCAGCCCGTGCTTGATCGGCTGCCGCGCGATGGAGAACTGGTGGTGATCGACACCAACCCGCTCTTCATCGACTATCTGAAGAAGACCATCCGCGACAGCCGCTTCCACGCCGTGCTCGGTTCGGCCGAGGATGTGGAGGAGATCGTTCGCTCGCTCGGCCATGAAAAGGCCGACTATGTGCTGTCCGGCCTGCCCTTCTCGACGCTGCCCGACGGCGTTGGCCCGGCCATCGCGTCGGCCACGCAGCGCGTGATCCGGAAGGGCGGCGCTTTCCTGACCTATCAGTACAGCACCGTCGCCCGCGATCTCACTGCGCGCTATTTTCCGCGGGTGGAGAAGGCGCTGGTGATGCGCAACATACCGCCCTGTTTCCTCGGTTGGGGCTGGCAGGACTGATCCTGCCCGCGCCCATTCGCGGGTCTTCCCTTATTCGCCGGGCTCCCGTTAATCGAATGTCTGGCTGACGGCCGCGACCGAAGGCCCGGCAAGCTGGCGATGGATCGCGGCCAGCACCGAGACGAAGACGATCGACACGCCCGCGCTGATCAGGCCGGAAAGCACCGCGTTGAGCATGGTGAAGATCGTCGCGCCGACCACGAAGGCGACGGCGGCAAGGACCAGCCCGAGCACGATCGCGACGACGAAATAGACGATCCAGATAAGCAGGTAGAACAGGAACAGGCGCACGCTGTTGCCCTTGGTCAGCTTCCAGCTGCGGGCCAGCACCTTTAACGGGTTGAGCACCTTGTCGATGGCGATCACCGGCAGCGACAGCGAGACTTTCACCATCAGGTAAATCAGGCCGACAAAGGCCAGCAGGCCAACCACGGCCGCGATGGCGGGAACGCCGGTCAGGGTGGCCAGCACGATCAGCGCGGTAAAGGCGAGGGCCACGCCAATCGAGAACGCCAGATAGGTTCCGATTGCCGGCAGCAGGCCGATGAGACCGCCCTTGAGCGCTTCGCCCACGGTCGGTTTCGCATCGTCGCGCAGCAGCCCCAGCAGCGAGAGATAGCCGACCAGCTGCGCCAGCAAGGTGAGCAGGAACAGCCAGCCATAGCTCGTATAGACGGCCAGCAGGCGCGCCTGCATCGCTTCGGGATTTTCCATGTCGACCAGGATGTCCTGCATGTCGGGCATCACCAGCCCGGAAATCAGGCTCGGCAGGAAGAAGAAGATGCCCGCCACGATCAGCAGGACTTCGCGATTGCCCTGCATCATGGCCGTCGCGTCGCGCCAGGCGGCGCTCATGTCGAATTTCATTGGATATCCCCTTCCTGTCCGCGCCCCCTTGATAAGCGCCTTTGCTATCGCCACGCAATCGAACGACATGACCGAATTGCAGGAAATCGCCCGAATCGCGCCGGAATGGCGTCTGTCGCGGGAGCAGGTGCCTTATCGCGAGGCGCTGGCGGAGCAGGAGGCGCGCAATAGCGCCATCGCCGCCGGGGAAGCGCGCGAGCTGATCTGGCTGCTCGAACATCCGCCGGTTTACACCGCCGGCACCAGCGCCGCGCCGGCCGACCTGATCGATCCGCGCTTCGACGTGGTCGAGACCGGGCGCGGCGGGCGCTACACCTATCACGGGCCGGGCCAGCGGGTGGGCTATGTGCTGCTCGATCTCAGGAAGCGCGGGCGCGATGTGCGCCGCTTCGTCCACGGGCTGGAAAACTGGGTGATCGCCACCCTCGCCGATTACGGCGTGGAGGCATGGTCCGTGCCCGACCGGGTGGGCATATGGACGCGCGACGTGGACGGGTCCGAAGCGAAGATCGGCGCCATCGGCGTGCGCGTGCGGCGCTGGGTGACGATGCACGGTTTCGCGGTCAATCTTGATCCGGACCTCACCCATTTCACCGGCATCGTGCCTTGCGGCATTGCCGAATATGGCGTCACCAGCCTTGCGCGGCTTGGCATATCGGTTGCGCCGGAGGAGTGGGATGAGGCATTGCGCAAGCGCGCGGACGGTTTCCTTGCCGCGCTGACTGCTTCGGAGTGAGTATCTTGCGCGCAAAACTGGCGATCGCCGCTCTCCTGCCTCTCGCGCTGCTCGCTGCCTGCGGCGGCGGCGATTCCGGCACGGCCGACGAGGACGACGCCCGGTCGGCCTCGGGCGAAGTGCTCGAAGGCACGATCAGCGATTCGATGCTGCCGCTCGGCGAAACGACGTCGCAGCCCCCGCTGGTCGCGCCGCCACGCGCCACGGCCGCGCCAAGCGATGCCGAGGATGCCGAAGCGGCGGAGGGAGGCGAGGCTTCGGAGGACGCGGAGGCACCCGAAGCTGCGGCACCCGCACCGACTCCGGCTGCTTCGCCGGCCGCACCGTCGGAATAGCTGCTATCCGTTAGCGCAGGCTCTCCAGCAGCTTGCGCGCCTGTTCCAGATGCGGCTGGTCCACCATCCGCCCTTCATGCTGCAGCGCGCCGGCGCCTGGATTTGCCGAGAACGCGTTCACGATCGCGCGGGCGCGGGCGATCTCCGCCTCGCCCGGCGTGAAGGCGGCATTGATGATCGGCACCTGGCTGGGGTGGATCGCCAGCATCCCGGCAAAGCCGTCGGCATAGGATTCCGTCGCGATCCGCCGCAGCCCATCGAGATCGCGGAAATTGGCGTGCAGCGTGTCGATCGCCAGCACGCCGCGCGCATGGGCGGCCAGCACGACACTGGCGCGGACCAGGCGGAACGTATCGGTCCATTGCCCGGCGGCGTCGCGCTTGCGCGAGGCGCCGATGGCGGCGGAAAGATCCTCGGCGCCCCAGGTCAGCCCGGTCAGGCGCGGCAGAGAGGCATCGGCATAGGAGGGGATGCCCAGTGCCGCCGCCGGGGTCTCGCTCACCAGCGGCAGGATCCGCGTGCTGTTCGGCTCGAGCCCGTGGCGCTGTTCGTGCTGCAGCAGCTCGGCACCAAGCAGGCGTAATTGTTCGGGCCCGGCGGCCTTGGGCACCATGATCCCGTCCGGCCGCGCCGGCATCACTGCCGCCAGGTCCTCGCGCCAGAGTTGCGTGTCGAGCGCGTTGATCCGCACCCAGCGGCCGAAACCGCCCCCGGCCAGCAATTGCTTCTGGTGCGCGCGCAGCCAGTCATGCGCCATGCCGCGCGCCATCGCCTTGGAGGGCGGGGCGACTGCATCCTCCAGGTCCACGATCACCACATCCGCGCCGCAGCCGGCCACTTTGGACAGCTTGGTTTCGCTGTCGCCCGGGACGAACAGCCAGGATCGCATTGCCATCAGTCGGACCTTTCCAATGTCTCGCGCGCGGCCCTAGCACCAAGCGCGCCCGCGCCGAAAGGCATGGGCGCCGCGCCGTGCACAGGGTCAGCCGTCGCCGTCCGAGGGCAGCGGGACCTTGAAGCCGTTGAGCGTGGTGGAAACCATGCAATAGAGGCCGACGAGATAGATGAACTCGGCAGTCGCCACATCGCCGAATGTGGCGACCATCTCGTCATAGATCAGCTCGCACAGCACCCCGCCCGAAACCAGCGCATGGGCGCAATCATAGGCGAGGCCTTCATCGGCCGCGAGATCGCTCGGGCGCAGGCCGCTGACGATGGTACGGATCTTCTCGTCCGACAGGCCGCGCTGCTCGGCGACATGGATATGGGCGTAAAGTTCGTAGGCCGATCCGAAATGCGCGCCGGTGACCAGTATAGCGATCTCGCGAACCGGTTTGGGTAGCTTCGGATCGCTCGCCAGCGCCTTCACCAGATCCCACACCGGGCCGCCGAATTGCGGATAGCTGAGCCAGGGGTTCCACGGGCCGACAAGGTCGCCCTTGCCGTCGATTGCGGTGAAGCCGGCGAAGCTCTTCCCGATGCCCTGCTTCATGTCCGCATAGAGCGCCTGCTGGTCGCCGGTGAGGGTGGTGTGGTCGATCTGGGGAATACGCATGGCAAGGGTCTCCGGCGACGGGGTGGGTTCTCCTTGCCGAACGCCGTTTGCGGCAAATCGTTCTGCGCGAATTCTCATACTTATGGATGGCGCGAAGCGCGGCTAGAGAATGGCGATGACTCGCCCTGCCGCCGGAGCGCCCGGCACGCTTTCCCTCTTGCCGATCCTCGCTCTGGTGCTGGGCAATGCCGCGCTCGCGCTGGGCCCCTATTTCGTGCGCCTGGCCGATAGCGGGCCGGTCTCGGCGGGCTTCTGGCGGGTGGCGCTGGGGCTGCCCTTCCTCGCGCTGCTGGCGCGGGCAAACCGCCAGCCGCTGAGCGGGATGCCCCGCGGCGTGGTGCTCGCCGTGATGCTGGGCGGCGTGCTCTTCGGGCTCGACCTCGCAAGCTGGCATGTCGGCATCGGCATGACGCGGATGGCCAATGCCGTGCTGTTCGGCAATTCGGGCAGCGTGATCCTGATGCTGTGGGGCTTCATCCTGCTGCGCCGCCTGCCGCGCGGGAAGGAAGGGCTGGCCGTGCTGGCGGCGCTCGCCGGTTCGGCGATCTTGCTCGGCCGCTCGTTCGAGATTTCGACGCAGACGCTGGCGGGAGACCTGTTCTGCCTACTCGCCGGGGCGCTCTATGCCGGCTATCTCATCATCCTCCACGATGCGCGGCGTGAGCTGGGCGGGTGGAGCCTGCTGACATGGTCCTGCCTCGGCAGCGCGCCGGTGCTGCTCGCTATCGCCCTGCTGTTGGGCGAGCCGGTCTGGCCGAGCGATTGGGGGCCGCTGGTCGGCCTCACCCTGTCCAGCCAGCTGATCGGGCAGGGGCTGCTGGTCTATGCCTTGCGGCATTTCCCGCCACTGGTGATCGGCATCGGCCTGCTGACCCAGCCGGCCGTGGGTGCGCTGGCGGGATGGCTGGCATTCGACGAAGTGCTCGCGCCGCTCGACTTGCTGGGCGTACTGCTCGTCGCCGCGGCTTTGGTGATTTCGCGCATGGCACGGCCGACCTTGCCGTCAACGCCCGGCGAAACGGGTGCCGGCGGGAGCGCGGCATGAAGCGAAGCAGCCCCCAGGCCCGATTTATGGCGGCTGCGCGCCACCGGCTGCCGCGGGGATAATTGCTTGATATTATCAAGTTCTACAGGGCTTTCTGGAGCGATCCGTTAGCGGCCGCAAAATCCTTCTAGCGCTGATCCCTTATTTTTTCATAATAATATCAGGTATATAATAGGAATGCGGCGGGATGCCGCATTATTACGACCGCCAGAACCGTTCATGCTTGACTTTGATCTCGTCAAATGATGCAACAGGCCCATAAGGAGTGCCCAAGAGCACAACAGGGGTGAGGTTACAGGAGGCGTCGGAAGCCGATTCCGCGCGTAAAATCCTGTGGGCGGGCGCGCATTTCGCGGGCCCTCTTTCCGATCGATTCTCCCCGACGCTCTGAGGGCGCAGAAAATGGGGAGAAGAACGATGATTCAACACACAGCCGGAATCCGCTCACTTCTGTTGGCCGCGTCTGCGCTGGGCTCGCTCGTCGCCGCCCCGGCCCAAGCGCAGGACGATGCCGATGCGAATCCGCCCGGCGCGTCCGGCCAGGGAAGCGAACCGATCATCGTCACCGGTTCGCGCCTGCAACGCTCCACTTTCGATGCGCCTTCGCCGGTGACCACCCTGGGGGGCGACGATCTCGCCCGCCGCGGCGTGACCAATATCGCCGAAGCGATCACCGAACTGCCTTCCTTCCGCGACAGCACCGGCCCGCAAACGCAGGGCTTCGGCAGTTTCAATGTCGGCGCGCGCATCGTGAACCTGCGCGGCCTCGGCGTCACCCGCAACCTGATCCTCGTCAACGGCCGCCGCTTCGCGCCTTCCACCCGCGAGGGATCGGTGGACCTCAACTTCATCCCCTCGATCCTGATCGACCGGACCGAGATCGTCACCGGCGGCGCTTCGGCCGCTTATGGTTCGGACGCGATCACCGGCGTCGTCAACGTGATCCTCGACAACGATCTGGAAGGGGTGAAGCTGCAGGCCGATTACGGCGTGTCCGATGAAGGCGACGGCGATCGCTATCACGCGGCGGCCGCTTTTGGCACCGCGCTGGGCGATCGCGGGCACTTCGTGATCGGCGGCGAATATTCCGACCAGAAGGGCATCGGCAATTGCTTTACCCGCGATTGGTGCACGCCCGGCGCGGTGGTCACCAATTTCGGCTATGCGGGCGGCAACGGCATGCCCAATTACGTGCGCAGCAACGACAATGCCGGCCTGCGCTTCAACAATGGCGGTGTGGTCTATGGCGGCGCCACCGATCTCTATGGCACGGGCGGCATCACCTTCGACGCGAATGGAGATCCGCAGCCCTTCAATGTCGGCAATCCGGCCTTCGCCCTGTTCCAGCTCGGCGGCGATATCCTGCCCGCCTATATCGATGCGAACATCACCGTCCCGGTGGAGCGCTACTCGGTCAATGCGACGGCCGATTACGAACTGACCGACAACATAACCGCCTTTGTCGAAGGCACATACGGCCATGTGGACGGCCAGCTGCTGCAGACCTCCTTCTTCAGCCTCGGCATCCCGATCTATCCGGACAACCCGTTCATCCCCGCCGATGTCCGCGCGGCGCTGCCGGCCGGCCAGCAGGCGCAGCCCACCGGCCCGGATTCGCTCGTGCGGCCGAACGCACCCGCCTTCGCGCTTGCCCGCCTGTTCGACGATTTCGCCCGCGGTTACAGCACCTCGGCGGCGGACACCTATCGCGTCGCCCTGGGCGCGGACGGATCGCTGGGATCGAACTGGTCGTGGGACGGCTATTACCAGTACAGCCGCACCGACCGCCTGCAGAAGGTGGAAGACAATCTCGTGGTCGGCGCCGCGATCTATCCGGTGAACGACCCGGCCACGATCGCGCAGAGCAACGCCTATTTCTACTTCGCCGCAGATGCGGTGATCGATCCGGCAACGGGCAATCCCACCTGCCGCGCCTTGCTGAGCGACGATCCGGCGCTGGTGGCCGCCGCGCAGGGCTGCGTTCCGGTCAACCTGTTCGGCGAGAACAATTACGACCCCGCCGCCCGGGATTACATCTACGGAACGCTGATCGAGGACATCAAGCTCGAACAGCATGTGTTCGCGGCCAATCTGAGCGGCGATCTGTTCGCGGCGCCGGGCGGCCAGGTCGGCCTCGCGATCGGTGCCGAATATCGGGTCGACAAGATCGACGTCACGCATGACGACCTGTCCAACCTCTACGCCTATTTCCAGAATTTCGGCGCCGATTACGACGGCAAGACCGAAGTGGTGGAAGGCTATGCCGAGCTTGAAGTGCCGATCCTGGCCGACCAGCCATTCGCCGAGGCGCTGACGGTCAATGCCGCGATCCGGCAGACGCATTACAAGATCACCGGGTTCGGCAGCTATCTGCGCACCGAGGCGAAGAACTCCTTCGATGCGACGGCGTGGAAGCTGAGCGCGAACTGGGAGCCGACCGACTGGTTGCGGTTCCGCGTCAGCCGTTCGCGCGATATCCGGGCGCCGAACTTCGCCGAACTGTTCCTGTCATCGGCGAGTTCCTTCACCACCGTCGCCAATCCGTTCAATCCGGCGCAGACGGAAAATCCCGACCTGCTCAATGGCGGCAGCCCGTATCTCGACCCGGAAAAGGCCGACACATGGGGCGTCGGCATGATCCTCCAGCCGCACGCCGTCCTCGATGGCTTCCGCTTCTCGGTCGATTATTTCAACATCAAGGTGAAGGATTACATCGGCGCGCCTCCGGGCGGTTTCCAGAACATCATCAACGAATGCTATAACGGGCGGCAGGCGGCCTGCGACCTGATCAATGACGGCAGCATCTCGGATGGCGAGGACATCACCGAGATCCGTAACATCTCGCTCAACCTGGAAGAACTGCGCACCAGCGGCCTCGATTTCGAAGCTGATTACCGGATCGATCTCGGCAGCCAGAACCAGCTCCTGCTGCGCGGGCTCGCCACCTATACGGACGAGTTGAGCACCCTGGCATTCGGCCAGAAAATCGATGGTGCGGGCCAGACGGGCGGCGCCGGAAGCATTTCGGCGCCGAAGTGGAGCGCCAACGGCTTCCTCACTTTCATCAATCCGCGTTTCACGGCCACGTTGCAGGGGCGCTATATCGATAGCGGCGTGCTCAATGCGCTCTATTCCGATCCGAGCGATCCGGATTACGATCCGACCATGCCCAACAGCATCACCGACAACAGCGTGCCCAGCCGGTTCTACGTGAACCTGTTCGGCACGGTGAAGCTCGGGCCGGACTGGGAGAATGGCGGCGGGTTCGAACTGTTCTTCCGGATCAACAATGTGTTCGACAAGGACCCGCCGATCGTTCCGGAATTCCAGTTCCCGACCAACCCGGTCTATTTCGACACGATCGGACGCTACTACACGATCGGCGCGCGCGCGCGCTTCTGATCGGAGCGTTAGGGGGCGGGGTGCCGGTCAACCCGCCCCGCCGGCCAGGGCCTCGCGGAAGCTGACATGCCGCGCCTCGACCTCCTGCAGGTCGGGGCCGGCCAGCGCGGTACGGGCCTGTTCCAGCAAGCGCTCGCCCTGTTTGCGGAGCAGCGCCTGCCGGCTTTCGTCCTGCACCGGCGCGGCGGCATTGCGCAGTGTATCGAGCATGACCAGCGTGGCGGTGCGGCTGGTGGCGACCGCGCTGCGCATCGCGCCGAAGCCGCGATCGAGGAAATGTTCGAAATCGTCGGGCAGCGGGATCACGCTGCGCTCCTCCGGCTCCTCGCCCGCGATACGCTTGCGGAGGTCGCGCCGGCCGAGCTCGGCCGTCGCCGCGCCGAGCCAGTGGAGCGAGGTGATCGCGGTGAAGGGATCGTTGATGCCCGGCGAGAGGGCACGCAGGCCGATCTCCACCAGTTCGTCGATCAGGAATTGCGGATCCTGCTCGGGCGTGCGCGACGCGCCGACCGAGAAGGCTTCGCGCACCTTGTCGCCCAGCTCGTCGTCGGGGCCATCCTTCGTGCCGCCCGCGCAGACGCGCGCCAGCGCCATTCCCCGATGGACGAAATCGCCCGTGCGCACTTCCAGCGCGACCCGGCAGCCGGCCGCGTCGGCAGCGTCCTTGATCTCGCCGAAATCGATGATCTGCACATAGCCGGTCGTGTCGGAGAGGATCGGCGGGCCGTCGGGCGCGGGCTTGTCTTCCGCGCCATTGGCATCCTCGGGATATTCCTTCGCAATGTCCTCCAGCAGGCGCTGGCCGATGCCTTTCAGCACGGTGTTGATGCGAATGCTCGCCGGAATGTGGTTGAGGAAGAACACCAGCACGCCGACCGACAGGCCCATCAGGAGGAAGGCCACCAGCAGCGAGAGTTGCGGCACGAAACCGGGCAGCGAAGTTGCCGCCGCGTCCACCGCATCGGCCGCCACCTCGTTCTCGGCCCGCACGCTGCGCAGCGTGATCAGCGCATAGACAAAGGTGCCGATGAAGGTGGCGAGGCTGAGCTGGTTGCCCCTGTCCTCCATGAAATTGGTCAGCAGGCGCGGGCCGTAATTGCCGCTGGCATAGGCGACCGCGGCGATGGTGATGGAGAACACGGTGGAGGCGACGCCGATCATAGATCCGGCGATCACCGTCAGCAGGTTGCTCGCCCCGTCAGGCCGGGCGGGAATGATCCAGTCGGTCTCGTTCAGCCATTCGGCGAAGCCGTGCCGGTCGAGCCACACCATCGTGAAGGCCAGCGCGCCGGCCCCCAGCGCGAACAGCGCGGGATAGAACCAGTAATTGGCGTTGAGGCGAGACCAGAGCCAGCGGATTTCGGCCGTCATGCATCAGAGAACGCATGAGACGGCGCTGGGTTGCCGGCTGATGATCTGAGCACGATGGTCGTGACTTTAGTCGAGCTTCATTTCATCGAAGTATGTGGCGAGGGATGAAAGCTCGTCGTGAAAATACTTAATCGAAGCATGGCTTCGTTTCACGACTGGCGCATTGAACTCGGAATCGGCGCGTTGCCCGGAGTCAATCGATGCATGATCGGCACAAAATTCTTGGTAGCGCTGCCATATTTTTTGTAAAATGTCTGAGACATCTTCCTTGAAAAGGAAGCGCGCACTTCCTTTTGCAATCAGAAAATCGCTCTCTTCCTCTTGTGGCACGGGGGTGCCTTGTGAAACAACTCTTGCAAGAAATCTCTGTGTCCGTTCAAATACATCGGACCTCTTTTCAAATAGCGCTATTTGGACTTATTGTTTCTTGAGGTCGACTTGATTTTTGAGTATTTTCTGTTGGCGCGACCAAACCCAAATTGCGCCCGCGACAGCGGCAAAGCCCGTTGCAAAGCGTTGCAAATGCTTCCCAGCTAAATGCTGTCCAAGCGATCTGCATTAAACCTTCCCCAGATCGCCCTTGCCGATAGTGCCGCTGGCCATTTCCAGCATCTTGTCGAGGCTGGCCTTGGCGCGCAGGCGCAGGCTTTCCTCGATCTCGATGCGCGGCTCCAGGTCGCGCAGGCAAGTGTAGAGCTTTTCCATCGTGTTGAGCGCCATGTAGGGGCAGATGTTGCAATTGCAGTTGCCGTCCGCCCCGGGTGCACCGATGAAGTTCTTCTCCGGCAGCGCCTTTTCCATCTGGTGGATGATATGCGGCTCGGTCGCCACGATCAGCGTGTCGCCGGGGAAGGTCTTGGCGAATTGCAGGATGCTGCTGGTCGATCCGACATGGTCGGCATGGTCGATAATATGCGGCGGGCATTCGGGGTGCGCGGCCACCGGCGCTTCGGGATATTGTTCCATCAGCTTGAGCAATTCGCGCTCGCTGAAGGCTTCGTGCACGATGCACACGCCCGGCCATAGCAGCATGTCGCGGCCGAACTTGCGGTTGAGATAGCCGCCCAGATGCCGGTCGGGGCCGAAGATGATCGGCTGGTCCTTGGGGATCTGCTGAAGGATCGTCTCCGCGCTGGAGCTGGTGACAATCACGTCGCTGAGCGCTTTCACCTCGGTCGAGCAATTGATGTAGGTCAGCGCGATATGGTCGGGATGCGCTTCGCGGAAGGCCTTGAACTTCTCGGGCGGGCAGCTGTCCTCCAAGCTGCAACCGGCATCCATGTCGGGCAGGACGACGATCTTTTCCGGGCTCAGGATCTTCGCCGTATCGGCCATGAACTTCACGCCGCAAAAGGCGATCACATCCGCGTCCGTCTCCGCCGCCTTGCGCGAAAGCTCCAGCGAATCGCCGACGAAATCGGCCAGGTCCTGCAATTCCGGCTTCTGGTAATAATGCGCCAGGATCACCGCATTGCGTTCCTTGCGCAGGCGGTCGATCTCGGCGAGCAGGTCGGTCCCGGCGGGGGGCTTGGTGGCAACGCTCATTGCGGTGGCTTCTCCTCTACGCCGAAGCGGGCATTCACTGGTGACATCGCCGGGGCCGGCGTCTGGCTGCGATATAGCGCGCTTGCAGCGGATTGCATCCTTCGCGGCAAGGGCGGATCGCCGCGCTATTCGGCAAGCGCCCAGTCCTCTCCCGAACGGGTGACGCGGCCCCGGCGTTCCAGATCGAGCAGATGCGCGAGCACGGACTGGCCGGCGGCGGGCCAGAGCTTCTCGCTCACGCCCTTATACATCACCGGAACGAGCTCGATTACGGGGCGCCGTTCTTCGCCGAGCAGCCGCAGGATCTGCCGCTCGCGCTGGCGGCGATGGCCGATCATGCCGCGCACGAGCTGCTTCGGCTTTTCCACCGCCGGGCCATGCGCCGGGTAATAGATGCGGTCCTCCCGCCCATGCAGCCGTTCGAGGCTGGCCATGTAATCGGCCATGTCGCCATCGGGCGGCGCGACCACGGTGGTGGACCATCCCATCACATGGTCGCCGGTGAACAGCGCGCCGGTTTCCTCCAGCGCAAAGCACAGGTGGTTGGACGTGTGCCCCGGCGTGGCAAGCGCGGTGAGTGTCCAGCCCGGCCCTTCGATGCGCTCGCCATCCGCCAGCGCGCGATCCGGGCGATAGCTCCTGTCGAACGGCGCATCGGCGCGCGGGCAATCGCTTTCCAGCACCAGCGGCGCGCAGCCGAGGATCGGTGCGCCGGTCCGCGCAGCCAGCGGTGCGGCGGCGGGCGAATGGTCGCGATGCGTATGGGTGCAGCAGATGGCGAGGACCGGCGCATCGCCGATCGCGGCTTCCAGCGCATGGAGATGTTCCGCTTCCTCCGGGCCGGGGTCGATCACCGCCAGCCCCTGCGCATTGCCGACCAGATAGCTCTGCGTTCCGGTGAAGGTGAAGGGCGAGCCATTGGGCGCGAGCACGCGGCGCACCAGCGGTTCCAGTTCTTCGCATTGGCCCGTGGGCCAGGGTTCGGGAGGCAGTGCCATGCCCGCGATATGGGGATCGGGGCTTGCGCTGTCACGCCTCCTCCCGCAATCCCGGCATGGAGAGGAAATCGATGACCGACCCGCTGATCCTCGTCCTCGACGAAGGCACTACCTCGACCCGGGCCATGCTGTTCACCCCTGCGGGCGAGCCGGTCGGCGCCGCCCAGCGCGAGCTCAGGCAATATTACCCGCGTGCCGGATGGGTCGAGCACGATGCCGGGGAGATCTGGGAAAAGACGCTCGCCTGTGCGCGGGAAATGGTTGAAAAAGCAGGCGGAGCGGGCCGGATTGCCGCGATCGGCATCACCAATCAGCGCGAGACGACCGTGGCCTGGGACCGCGAGAGCGGCGAGCCGCTCGCCCATGCGCTGGTCTGGCAGGATCGCCGCACGGCCGCCTTTTGCGCGGAATTGCGTGAAGCCGGGCATGAGGAGGCGGTGCGCGGCAAGACGGGCCTGCTGCTCGATCCCTATTTCTCGGCCACCAAGATGCGCTGGCTACTCGATAACGAACCCGCCGTGGCCGAGGCGGCGCGGGACGGGCGGTTGGCTTTCGGCACGATGGAGAGCTGGCTGGTCTTCAAGCTGACCGGCGGCGCGCATCGCACCGATGCCGGCAATGCCAGCCGCACATTGCTGCTGCCGCTGGCGGAACCGGATTGGGACGAGGGCTTGTGCGAACTGTTCGGCGTGCCGCGCGCGGCCCTGCCGGAAGTGACCGACAATGCCGGCATGTTTGGCGAGACGCTGCCTGATCTGTTCGGAAGCGCGATCCCGATCTGCGGTCTCGCGGGTGACCAGCAATCGGCGACGATCGGCCAGGGCTGCCTTTCGCCCGGCGACACCAAGGCGACTTACGGCACCGGCGCCTTCATCCTCGCCAACAAAGGCGCGGAGATCCCGCATTCGGACCACCGGCTGCTCGGCACCGTGCTGCACCAGCTCGGCGGGCGGCGGCATTATGCGCTGGAAGGCTCGGTCTTCGTTGCCGGCAGCCTCATCCAATGGCTGCGCGATTCACTCGGCCTGATCGAGCGGGCGCCCGATAGCGAGGCGCTGGCGCGCTCGGTGCCGGATAATGGCGGCGTGGTGGTGATCCCGGCGCTGTCGGGCCTCGGCGCACCGCGCTGGCTGCCGGAAGCGCGTGGGCTGATCTCGGGGCTCAGCTTCGCCACCGGCAAGGCGCATATCGTGCGCGCCGCGCTGGAGGCGATGGCGCATCAGACATATGATCTCGCCGGGGCCTTCGCCGCCGATGGGGCCGCATGGTCCGCGCTCAATCTCGATGGCGGGATGAGCGCGAATGACTGGATGGCGCAGGATATCGCCAATCTGCTCGGCCTGCCGGCGATCCGCCCCGATTTCGTCGAGACCACCGCGCTCGGCGCGGCGATGCTGGCGGCGCTCGGCGCCGGGCTGCATCCCACGCTGGAGGCAGCGGCCGAGGCGATGATCGGGGGCGAGCGAAGGTTCGATCCCGATATGGCGGAGAAAGAGCGGGAGTGGCGGCTGGCCGCGTGGCGCAAGGCGCTGGCGGCGGTCTGATCGCGGCTTAGAGGCCGACCACCGCCTGACCGAGCCGTTCGCGCAGCCGGTGGATCGCCGCCGGGTTCATCGCGAAGCGGCCGCGCCAGGCACGGTCCAGCCGTTCGATCCGCGCATAGAACCGGCCGGTGCGCTCGATCAGCCGGGCGAGCTCCGCCGGCAGCAGCGCGATCTGTGCGGGATCGCCATCGGGCTGGGCGGGCGGCAAGCGGCCATAGCGGCGCAGCTGGAACTCGCTCAGTTCGCCGGCGAAAAAGGCCCGCTGGTTGAGCAGCCAGGCCAGCGCATGCATCATCCGCGTGGTTGTGCGCAGGGCTTCGCAGGAGAGCGCGATGCGGATGAGATCGGCGTCCGCGCAGGTCTCCTCCAGCCGCCCGGAAAGGTCGAAAGCGCAACGCGCTTCGTCCGCGAGTTCCAGCGCATCGCTGTAAAGCGATTCGATAATCGTCGGGCTGAGATCGGCGGGACTGGACATCGCGCTGACGAGCTAACCCGTAAATGCGCCTTTACGCCAGTGCCGGAACCGCGCTTTTCCGCCGATATCCACGCCTGTCCCGCAAAGGAACGTGCCGGGCGGGCGGGCGCTTCAGGCGATAATGTCGGGAGTCAGGTAATCCTCGACGATGGCGATCTGGTCACGCAAGCGCAATTTGCGCTTTTTGAGCCGGGCGATCTGCAGTTGGTCGCCGCTGCCGGCAGCCGTCAGCGCGGCGATCGCGGCGTCGAGATCGCGATGCTCGATCCGCAGCGCGGCCAGCCGCTTGCGCATCTCCTCTTCGCTCAACTCGGTCCCCCTTCATCGCATCGCCAGCTTGCCTCAAATCGTCGCAGGCCGGGTTTGCCGATCTATGACTATTGTGATTTGATGACAATCGCGCGGCTCGCCGACCGCGGCGAGTCGTCCGCACGGTCGTTCCTGGGTTTCCCCAGCCAATAGGAGAACGCGTATGGAATCCACGCATGTCGCCGCACTTCACGCCAAACATCAAGGACTGGAGCGCCGCCTTCACGATGAGATGAACCGACCGGCTCCGGATGCAGCGATGATACAGACGATCAAGAAGCAGAAACTGATGATCAAGCAGGAGATCGCCGCCAGTTGAGGCGCTCCTGCAAATCGGACGGGCGGGCACGGAACAGTGCCCGCCACGCCCGGTAACATTTTCAAGACAGACCATATGCGATAGGCGGTAGGAATATGTCCGCAACCGCCGCCGCAAGATCGATCCTGACGCAGCTCCACGAGGTGATGGCGTCGCGCCTGCATGCGCAGGGCAAGCTCAACCAGGTCGTCGATATCATCGGCGAGGCGCTGCACAGCGAAGTCTGCTCGATCTACCTGCTGCGCGAAGGACTGCTCGAGCTTTACGCCACGCGCGGGCTCAACCAGGCGGCCGTGCACGTCACCAAGCTGGCGGTGGGCGGCGGCCTTACCGGAACGATCGCGCAGAATATCGAAACGCTGAACCTGGCCGAGGCGGCGACCCATCCCGAATTCCAGTATCGCCCCGAAACGGGCGAGGAAAAATTCCACTCCTTCGCCGGCGTGCCGATCGTGCGGCGCGAACGGGCGATTGGCGTGCTCACCGTGCAGCACACTGAACCGCGCCGGTACGAGGAAGTGGAGATCGAGGCCCTGCAGACGGTGGCGATGGTGCTGGCCGAGCTGATCCACAATGCCGGGCTGGTCGATACCGAAGGCACGGGCGAAGGATCGGAATTCCATTCCGGCCAGGAAGTGCTCGAAGGGCTGCAACTGGTGAAGGGCCTCGCCAGCGGCCACGCCGTGTTCCACCAGCCGCGCATCCATATCGAACAGACCGTGGCCGAGGATACGGAGGCCGAGCGCCAGCGCGTCTACATGGCGTTCGACAAGATGCGCGAACAGATCGAGCAGATGTCGGGCCAGGCCGAATTCGGCGTCGGCGGCGAGCATGAGCAAGTACTCGAGACCTACAAGATGTTCGCCTATGACGAAGGCTGGAGCCGGCGCATCAACGAGGCGATCGATTCCGGCCTGACCGCCGAAGCCGCGATCGAGCGCGTGCAGCAACGCACCCGTATGCGCATGCGTGAAATCCAGGACCCGCTTCTGGCCGACCGGATGCACGATCTGGAGGATCTGGCGAACCGGCTGCTGCGCATCGTTTCCGGTCAGCTCGGCACTGCGGCCAGCGTCGGCCTGCGCGGGGATTCGATCCTGATCGCCAAGAATCTCGGCCCGGCCGAACTGCTCGAATATGACAAGCGCCGGCTAAAGGGCGTGGTGCTGGAAGAAGGCTCGCTCACCGCGCATGTGGTGATCGTGGCGCGCGCGATGGGCGTGCCGGTGATCGGCCGGGTGCGTAATGCGCGCGGGCTGATCCGCGAGGGCGACCAGTTGCTGCTCGATGGCGACCGTGGGCAGCTCACCATCCGCCCCGGCCAGGGTGCGACCGACGCGTTCGAGGCGCGCTTCGTCCGCAGCCGGGAGAAGCAGGCCGCCTATGCCAAGCTGCGCGATGTCGAACCTTACACCCGCGATGGCCAGCGCGTCGAAGTGATGATCAATGCCGGGCTGCGCGACGATATCCCGATGCTGAGCCTGACGGGCGCTGATGGGATCGGCCTGTTCCGGACCGAATTCCAGTTCCTCGTTTCCGCCGCCCTGCCGCAGCGCGACCGGCAGACGCGGCTTTACCGCGACGTGCTGGAAGCGGCTGGGGAAAAGCCGGTGATCTTCCGCACGGTCGATATCGGCGGCGACAAGTCCCTGCCTTACCTGCGCAACGAGACCACGCGCGAGGAGGAAAACCCGGCGATGGGCTGGCGGGCGCTGCGCCTCGCGCTGGAGCGCGATGGTCTGCTCAAGGTGCAGGCGCGCTCGCTGCTGGAAGCGGCGGCCGGGCGCACGCTCAACGTGATGTTCCCGATGGTTTCCGAGCCGTGGGAATTCGACGCCGCGCGCGATGTGTTCGAAAGCCAGATCGCCTTCCTCAAGATGCGCAAGCACAAGCTGCCCGAAGCGATCCATTACGGCGTGATGCTGGAAGTGCCGGCGCTAGCCGAAATGCTCGACGTGCTGGCGCCGCGCCTTTCGTTCATCTCCATCGGCACCAACGATCTCACGCAGTTCCTGTTCGCGGCGGACAGGTCCAATCCCAAGCTCGCCGAGCGTTATGACTGGCTGAGCCCGGCGATCCTGCGGTTCCTGCGCCGTGTGGTGACCACCACGGGCGGGAGCCATGTGACCCTGGGCGTATGCGGCGAGATGGGCGGGCGGCGGCTGGAGGCGATGGCGCTGCTCGGCCTCGGCATCCGGCGGCTTTCGATCACGCCGGCGGCTGTCGGCCCGATCAAGGGGCTGGTGCGGCAGATCGACATGGCGGAAATCGGCGCGGCGATGGCCGGGTGGCTGGCCAACCCGCCTGCCGATATGCGCGCCACGATGCAAAAATGGGCCGCCGAACGTGGTATCGAGGTGGAATAGCGTGAATTGGCCAATGCCTGCTTGACTTGGCCGGTGCGGACCCGTTCTTGTGCAGGCAACGGGGTTCGCGAGACAAGGACCAGCCGGGCGCTGGAGTAGAAATGGCAGAAGAAGTCGACGGTGAGGAAACGCCGCCTGTTCCGGGTGGAATCGGCCCGCAATTGCGCGCGGCCCGGCTGGCGCGCGGGCTCACGATCGAGCAGGTCGCGGCGGAAACGCGCATACCGCTGCGGCATTTGGCGACGATCGAGGCCGGCGATTTCGCCGATCTGCCCGGGCGCACCTATGCGGTCGGCTTTTCAAAGACCTATGCCAAGCTTGTAGGGCTCGATCAGGGCGATGTCGTGGCGATGGTCCGCGCCGAGCTCGACGCGCAGGAACCGGATGGCGTGCATCGCCCGTCCGGCTTCGAGCCGGGCGATCCGGCACGGGTGCCCTCGTCGGGCCTCGGCTGGTTCGCGGCCGGCGCGCTGCTGCTGCTGCTGGTCGGCGGGTTCTTCTTCATGCGCACGCTGTTCACCCCGGCCGCGGAGCTGCCTTCGCTGATCGGGCAGGACGAGGCCGAGCAGGCCGCGCAGGCCCCGGCCGCCGACGCGACTCCCGCCGCCGACCAGGCGCCTTCGGGCCCGGTGGTGTTCACCGCGCTGGAGGAAGGCGTGTGGGTGAAGTTCTACGATGCCGATGGCCGCCAGCTGATGCAGAAGCTCATGGCCAAGGGCGAGAGTTACACCGTGCCCGAAGACGCCGAGGGGCCGCAGGTCTGGACCGGGCGGCCGGATGCCTTCGCGATCACCATCGGCGGGCGGGAAGTCCCCAAGCTGGCCGAGGAAGACATGGTGATGCGTGACGTGCCGGTCACGGCTTCGGCGCTGCTGGCGCGCAATAGCGAAGGCGAGGGTGCCTCGCCCACAACCTAGCGGGCCCGCCGCCTCGACAAGCGAATCCTGCATTGGCACAGTGCCGTTCAGGCGAGGTTCGTGCCTGTGCGGGCATGCGCCCGGCATTGCGATTGGGAGGAATACTCAGGATGGGTAGTGCGTGGATGACGCCGCGTAAGGCGATGACGGGAATGGTCCTGGCAGCGCTGGCGGCGGGGCTGGCGCCGGCGCCGGCCGCGGCGCAGGACGATGCGCGGCTCCGCAAGATCGAGGCCGAATTGAAGGCCTTGCAGCGCGCGGTCTTCCCCGGCGGGGATTCGCGCTATTTCGAACCCGAAGTGGTCACGCCGCAGAACCAGCCGCAACAGCCGACCGTCGGCGCGCCCTCCAGCACGGCGCTCACCGATATCCTCGCCCGGCTCGACGCGATCGAGGCGCAGCTCGCCCGGCTGACCGCGCGCAGCGAGGAAAACGCCAATGCCATTTCGCAGCTCGGCGAGGAGCTGGAGGCCGTGAAGCTGGCTTCCGCGCCACCGGCTCCGGCCCCCGCGCCCAGCGGCGTCATCCCCGTCCCCTCCGAAGGTAGCAGCGGGGCCAGCGAATTGCCGCCGGTGGCCGAAAATACGCCCGCGCCCGCCAAGACGGAAACCAGCGCCCCCGGTCCCAGTGCGGAGCGCTTGGCGGCGGTGAAGGCCATCGCCATGCCCGCTTCCGACGATGCCGGGGACAATGAATATGTCTATGGCTTCCGCCTGTGGGACGCGAAGTTCTATCCCGAGGCGGAGCAGCAGCTTTCGCTGTTCCTCGACAAATATCCCGATCACTGGCGCACCAGCTATGGTCGCAACCTGCTCGGCCGGGCCTATCTCGACGACGGCAAGCCGCGTGAGGCGGCGCGCTATTTCCTCGACAATTACCAGGCCGACAAGGAAGGCGCCCGCGCGCCGGACAGCCTGCTCTATCTGTCGGAGGCGATGATCGCGCTGGGCGATACCAGCCGGGCCTGCATCGCCCTTGCGGAATTCGGCGATACCTATCCTGCGCTCGCCACCGGGCGGCTCAAGGAAGAGTATGACAAAGACCGCAGCCGGGTCGATTGCAGCTAGTCCGGCGCCGGAACCGGCAGAGCGCTTCGCGGCCAGCCTGGCGCGGCTGATGCCGGAAGACGCTGGGCTTGGCCTTGCCGTGTCCGGCGGGCCGGATTCGATGGCCATGCTGCTGCTCGCCCATGCGGCGATCCCCGGCCGGTTCGAAGTCGCCACGGTCGATCACGGCTTGCGCCCGGAGGCGCGCGACGAATGCGCGCTGGTCGAGGCCGCTTGCACGGAACGCGACATCCCCTGCGCGGTGCTGAAGGTGCGCGTGGGCGAGGGAAACCTGCAGGAACAGGCGCGGATCGCGCGCTATGAGGCGTTGGTCGATTGGGCGGCCGCTCGCGGATTGGGCGCCCTTGCCACGGCCCACCACGCGGACGACCAGGCCGAGACGCTGATCATGCGGCTCAACCGCGGCAGCGGCATTGCCGGGCTGGCCGGTGTGCGCGAGGGCTATTGGTCCGAACATTATATCGCGCTGATCATTCGTCCCCTGCTCGGTTTCCGCCGCGCCGAACTGGCCGGCATTGTCGAAGCGGCTGGCCTGAAGGTGGCGCACGATCCCTCCAATGACGACGAGCGGTTCGACCGCGTGCGTATCCGCAGGAAGCTGGCCGAGGCCGACTGGCTCGATCCGCTCGCCATTGCGCAATCGGCGCTCAACCTCGCCGAAGCGAACGAGGCGCTCGACTATGTCGCCAACCAGCTATGGGAAACGGGCGCCAGCCGCGATGGCGGCACGGTCCGGCTGCGGCTCCATCCCGAGCGCGCCATCCGCCTGCGGCTGATCGAACGCGCGATCAGGGAACTGGGCGGTGCGCCGCGCGGGGGCGATGTCGCGCGGCTGGATAGCGCGATCGTCTCGGGAAAGAAGGCCAATCTTGCCGGAATCATGGTGGAGCCGGCGTTGACGGAGGAAGGGCCGTTCCTGCTCTTCAGCCCGGAGCCGCCCAGAAGGACCGGCTAGCTTGCCAGCGGGCTGCCGATCCCGGCGGTGACGCCGCGGGTGATGATCACCTTGTCGCCCTTCTTGGCGATGGCATAGAGCTTGGAGACGAAATCGTCGGGCGTGCCGATGCAGCCATGGCTGGCATAGCCATTCTCGACCTGCGACCCGCCATGGATGGCGACGCCGTCCCAGGTCAGCCGCAGCGTCCAGGGCATCGGCGCATTGCCGTATTTCTCCGAGACATTGTGCCGTTCCTTGGTCAGGATCGGGAAAGTGCCGGTCGGCGTCGGATGGTCGGCCGTGCCGAGCAGCACCGCCGCAGCGCCGATCTCGTAACCGTCGCGGAAGACGGAGAGGACGCGGGCATCGAGATCGACCGTGATCACCAGCGGCCCGTCGGGCACGCCTTTGTCGTCCCAGTGCCACTCGCCATATTTGATCGGCCCGTCGATCGGCAGGATACGCTTGATGACGAAGGGCGAATCCGTCGCAGTCACGGGCTGCGGGATGGGCGTCGCGTCGGGAACTGGCGCCTGCGCGGCTTCGGCGGGCGCGGTCGCATCGTCGGCATTGTCAGCCAGAACGTCCCCGGCCTGGAGCCAGGCATTGGGATCGACTGGCTTGGCCTCTTCCTGCGCGTCCAGCGTGCGCCCCGCCACAAGGGCCGAACCGATCAGCGCGAGCGCGAGTACGGTGGTCCCGCCGATCCATTTCATCGCCGTTGTCATGACCGCGAGATATGAGCGAGGGGCAGCAAATTCCACTCTCCTGCCGCTTCCGTCCCGCCGCGATACGATGGCGGGCGCATTTACGAACGCCTATCCGTGCGCGCCGAACTGGTTGGCGATGGTGGTGGTGATGCGCAGCGAAAGCTGGTGCGCGCGGTCGATCGGATCGATGAATTCGCGCCGGATCGCCTCATAGCCTTCATCCCCGCCATCGGGGAAATCGGTCGGCTGGGCGAGATCGAAATCGCCGATCTTGGGGAAGCTGGTGGGGAAGGTCCGCCGCAGCTGCGCCAGCGCTTCGTCCACGCGCAGGGTGAAGACCATCTCCAGCACGTCATCGCGCGAAATGTCGTTTGCGCGGCTGAAGACCGGGATGGAGACGGCGCGGATGAACATGTGCTGGAACAGCGCAAGCCGCAAAGCCTGGCACACGCCAATGGCGCGGCGCACATTCTCGCGGTTTTCCAGCGGGTTCTCGTTCGGGATCAGCGCCAGCAGCCGGTGCAGTTTCAGCGCATCGACGCGCAGGCGCGAGGCGAGCCGGCGGAACACGCCGATCCGGTCGTCCTTGATCAGAAATTCGGCCAGCGCGCCGCAGGGAACGGAAAGATGGCCCTCGGTCCCGCGATAGGGGCGGCTGGCCCAATAGGCCGAATTGAACAGCTCGCCATAGGCGGCCACGGTCTTCACGCTGGCCAGCGCATTGGCCGCGCGGGCGAGGCGGATCAGCTGCCGCCCGCGCTCGCTCTCGCGCAGCATGGCGGCGAGATCCTCGATATTGCCGTCCGCCGCGCTGCCGATGCCAGCGATCACATTCACCGGATAGCCGAGCTGCTGCAGGATCGCATTATGCGGGATGGCGCGGATCTGCCGCAGGCTCATCTCGCGATCGGCCGAGAGGTCCGACTGGCGGCGCGACACGCGGCTGCCGGTGGTGTTGAGCATGCCGAGCCCGAAGGCGGTGATCGCCCGGCTATAGGTGCGGCTTTCGAGGTGGTCGCGCTGGTGGTCGCGGATCGCGCGGTAGAAATCGAGGCTGAGATCGGTGCGGCGATAGAAGGGATCGGTCGGCGCGTCGGGATCGGTTTCGGCGGGGCGGATCTGCGCGATCCGGGTCAGCGTGGCCAGCGCCAGCTCGGGCGTGGCGAAGAACAGATAGCCGTCGCCGCCCTGGAAGCTGACTTCGGGCTCCAGCCGGATGCCCGCGCGCACGAAGCGCCGCCGCGACCAGGGGCTGAGCGGCCAGGCCAGCCGGTCGGCAAAGCTGGTGGGATGCGCGCCGCGCCCCATGCTCTCGCCATGCGTGTCGAAGATCAGCGCGGCGACATCGGTCAGGCCGTTGGCTTCCATCGCCTTGGCCATGCGGCCCTGCAGCCGTTCGATGGCGAGGCTCGCGGGGATCTGGCCGACGAAGCGCCCGGCATCGGAAAAGCCGGTCTGGATCGAGACGCGCCCGCGTTTGCGCGCATAGTCGCGATAGATATCCTCGGCCAGCAACGCGTCGAGGAAGCGGCCGCCATGCTCCAGCGCGTTCTCGGTCTCGAACAGGGGCGAGACATCGACCTTGTCCTCGATCCCGAACAGCTTGGCGAAATAGAGCGCGGCGAGCACCGTCGCCGGTTCCTCGCATTCGGCGATCAGCATGCGGATCGGCGCGTTGCCGTCGATATGCTGCAGGATCTGCGCCATCGCCAGGAACTGGCGGATCGCCGTGCTGCTCTCGATCGCCAGTGCCGCGAAGTTCGATCGCAGCGGCTTCACCTGCTCGATCGCCTTGCGCAAATGGACGATGGCGCCCTTGCTCGAAAGGTCGATCGTGCCGTCGGGATCGAGCCGGCGGCGGATCGCATTGTGCAGCTGCTTGGAATTCACCCGGAAGTGGATCCAGCCCATGCCGAGCCCGTCGGCGCGCATCGCGGCGGCGAGCGTCTTGAGCTTCACGCCGCGTTCCCTGCCGGTTTTCGCGGCCTCGGCATCCAGCGCCTCGATATAGGGCTTCAGCGACAATAGCTGGCGCGGATCGTTGGCGGTGAGCCGGTTGGCGGCGACCGAAAGCGCTGCCGGGTCGGACAAGTCGGCGGCGAAATCATGCGCCCGGTCCGCGGCATAGGCGGCGGCGGGCTGCAATTCGCGCAGCAGCGGGTGGTCGGGGTCGATGGCTTCGAGCCTGGCGACATAGCGGCCGAGGCGCTGGGCCTTTTCGGCCAGGCGGAAACCGATCGAATTGGACCAGGTGATGTCGGTCCGCCCATCCATGTCGTAGCCGACCCAGCTCGCGAAGCGGAACGGCAGCGGGGCGAAATCGGCCCAGTCCTCCGGCCATTCGCGCTGCGCGTGGCTGAGCATTTGCGACACGATCCGGTCGCGCGCGTCCTGGGCATTGGCGATGGCCTTCATCGCCTCGCTATGTTCGTAGGACAGGGTGATCTGCGGGCGGGTGGAGGAAACGACGCACACGGAATCGTCGATCTCGTCATCGCTGCTGGCCGCCTTGGCCACCGCTTCGGTCTGGCCAGGCGAGAGCAGGAAAGTCGGATGCGCGGTGAATACGGCGTGGAGCTGCGGGTTCTCCCAGCGCTTCTTGAAGCTGGCGAAGTCCTCGCCCGCGAAACCGGCGCAGAGCACCTCTTCATTGGTTTCGGGCGTGACCGGGGAGACGAGGCCGCGCAGCCGTTCGGCGCGGGCGGCGAGCGAATCGCATTCGAGCTCGGAAATCAGCGCCTCGCAATCGGCGAGCGTCAGCTCCCCGCTTTCCAGCAGGCGCGAGAGATCGAGGGAAAGCTGGAAGACGGGGTTGAAGAGCGGCGTCTCCTCAGTGCGCTGGTGCAGCGATTGCAGGCGCTCGGTGAGGTCGGCGACGGTCTTCATCGTCATGTGCCGAGTGCCGCCGCTTCACGAGCCAGCGCTTCGATCACCGGCTTGTCGGGCGGCCCCTTGGGCGCCACCCAGCTGCCGCCGACGCAGAGCACGAAATCGAGCGCCAGCCAGTCCGGCGCGGTGGCGGCGGAAACGCCGCCCGTGGGGCAGAACCTGCACTGGCCGAAAGGCGCGGCGAGCGCCTTCAGCGCCGGGATGCCGCCCGCCGCCATCGCCGGGAAGAACTTGAAATGGGTGAGGCCGAGATCGAGCCCGCGCATGATGTCGCCGGCATTGGCGGTGCCGGGCAGGAAGGGAATGCCGCTCGCCACCGCCGCTTCGCCCAGCGGCTGGGTGAGGCCGGGGGAGACGATGAATTCGCTGCCCGCTTCCAGGGCCTGGTCCAGCTCGGCGGGATTGGTCACCGTGCCCGCGCCCACGATTGCGCCGTCCACCTGTTTCATCGCCCGGATCGCATCGAGCGCGGCCGGCGTGCGCAGCGTGACTTCGAGCACGCGCAGCCCGCCCGCCACCAGCGCCTCGGCCAGCGGCAGGGCATGCTCCACCTCCTCGATCACCAGCACCGGGATGACCGGCGCCACGCGCATGATATTGCCGATTTCGCTCACGCTGGGGGACCTCCGAGATGTTCCTGGGCAAAGGCGGCCGCGGCGCCGAACAGGCCGGGTTGCGGATGGACGATCAGCTTGACCGGCAGGCTGGCCATCAATTGTTCGTAACGCCCCTTGAAGCGGAAGCGCCCGGCAAAGCCCGAGCGGGGCAGCAGATCGCGCAGCCGGTAGCCGAGGCCGCCCGCGATCACCACCGCGCCCGCGCCGTGCGCCAGCGCATAATCGCCGGCAATGCCGCCCAGCGAGAGGCAGAAGCGGTCCACCGCGGCGGAAGCCAGCGCATCTTCCCGGTCGAGGCCGAGCTGCCAGATGCGGCGATCCTCGATCTCCGGCACGGCGCGCTTTTCCAGCGCGGCCAGCGCTTCATATATCGCCACGATGCCGGGGCCGGACACCACCCGCTCGGTCGAGACCCGGCGGTGCTGCTGGCGCAGGCGGATCAGGATCAGGTCGTCGATATGGTCCACCGGCGGGAAATCGACATGGCCGCCCTCGGTCGCCTGCACGTGATAGCCGCCCGGATGGCGATAGAGCTGGGCCACGCCGAGCCCGGTGCCGGGGCCGATCACGCTGACCGTGCCTTTGGCGGGTAGCGGCGCGTCGGGGCCCGTGAGGTGCAGGAACTGGTCTTCCGGAGCGCGCGCCACCGCATGGGCGACGGCGGCGAAATCGTTGAGCAGGGTGACCTTTTCCAGCTTCAGCTGCTCGTCCAGAGCATCGGTGTGCAGCACCCAGCTATTATTGGTCATCCGCACCGTTTCGCCGGTCACCGGGGCGGCGATGGCGATGGCGGCGGCGCGCGGCACGGGCTCGTCGCATTGCCGCTCGAATTCCTGCCACGCGGTCTGGATGCTGGCATAGTCGCCGGTCTTCAGCGTTACCGGCTCGCGCAGTTGGATCGTGCCGTCCGCCGCGATACTGGCCAATGCGAAGCGCGCATGGGTCCCGCCGATATCGAGGGCGACGACATACGTCATAGGCCCGCCATCGCCAGCATGGCGGAACCGCCCTTCTCAGCTTCGTCGGCCCCGGCGCGGAACATGGCGAAGATCTCGCGCCCCATGCCCTGCGCGGCTTTCGGTGCAGGGGCGGGTTCGCGCGAGGCAAGATCGGCGGTGGTTGAGAGCGTGCCTTCCTCTGCCGAAAGCCGGACGATATCGCCGTCGCGCAGCAGCGAGAGCGGGCCGCCGCCGAGCGCTTCGGGGCTGCAATGGATGGCGGCCGGCACCTTGCCGCTGGCGCCCGACATGCGGCCATCGGTGACCAGCGCGACCTTGTAGCCGCGATCCTGCAACACGCCGAGCGGCGGGGTCAACTTGTGCAATTCGGGCATGCCGTTGGCGCGCGGGCCCTGGAAGCGCATGACCACGATCACATCCATGTCCAGCTCGCCGGCGGCGAAGGCTTCGGCCACCTGGCTCTGCGTCTCGAACACGCGGCAGGGCGCCTCGATGGTCCAGCGCTTTTCGTCCACCGCGCTGGTCTTGAAGCAGGCGCGGCCGAGATTGCCTTCGACCAGCCGCATCCCGCCATCGGCCTGGAACGGCGCGGAGGCCGGGCGGAGCATGGTGTCGTCGCCCGAGGGGCCGACATCGCGCCAGCTCACCTCGTCGCCATCGAGCCAGGGCTCCTGCCCATAGGCGGAGAGATCGTCCCCGCCCACGGTCATGATGTCGCGATGGGCGAGGCCCGCATCGAGCAGTTCCTTGATCACGAAGCCCATGCCGCCCGCCGCGTGGAAGTGATTCACGTCGCCCGCCCCATTGGGATAGACGCGCGTCAGCAGCGGCACGGCATGGCTCAGCTCGGCCATGTCGCTCCAGTCGATCTTGACCCCGGCGGCGCGGGCGAAGGCCGGGATATGGATCGCGTGATTGGTCGATCCGCCGGTCGCCAGCAGGCCGATCGCGGCGTTGACCACCGCCTTTTCGTCGACGCAATGGGCGAGCGGGCGATAATCGTTGCTGTCCTTGGTGATCGCGGCCAGCCGGTGCACCGCGGCGCGGGTCAGGCGCTGGCGCAGCGGCGTGTCGGGCGTGACGAAGGCGGCGCCCGGCATGTGCAGGCCCATCATCTCCATCATCATCTGGTTGGAATTGGCCGTGCCGTAGAATGTGCAGGTGCCGGGCGAGTGATAGCTCTTGCTCTCGCTTTCCAGCAGTTCGGCGCGGGTCGCCTTGCCTTCCGCATAGAGCTGGCGGACCTTCTGCTTCTCCTTGTTGGCGATGCCGCTGGGCATCGGGCCGCTGGGGATGAAGACGGTTGGCAGCCAGCCGAAGCGCAGCCCGCCGATCAGCAGGCCGGGCACGATCTTGTCGCAAATGCCGAGCATGGCCACACTGTCATACATCGCGTGGCTGAGGCCGACCGAGGCGGCCAGCGCGATCACGTCGCGGCTGAACAGGCTCAGCTCCATGCCGTCGGCGCCCTGCGTCACGCCGTCGCACATGGCGGGCGTCGCGCCTGCCACCTGCGCGGTGGCGCCCACTTCGCGGGCATAGATCTTCATCTGCGGCGGATAGGCGCCATAGGGCTGATGCGCGGAAATCGTGTCGTTATAGGCGCTGATGATGCCGATATTGGGCCCGCGTTTGGTGGCGATGCTGTCCTTGTCCTCGCCCGCCGCGGCGAAGCCGTGGGCCAGGTTGGAGCAGGGCAGGGCAGTGTTGCGGTCCTGGTGCCGGTCGCCCTCGATCGCCATCAGCTCGAGATAGGCGGCGCGGCTTTCGCGCGACCGTTCGATCACCCGGTCGGTCACCCGGTCGATGGCGGGGTGGAGATTACTCATCATGTCCTCCCCGGCACGGGGAGGGGGACCGCCGGCGCGAAGCGGCGGTGGTGGAGGGGG